>Ga0209636_10004219_pt1 | contig 14647 bp, 11 predicted proteins | sample DeeMarSWOR152_54_FD_187464 | JGI IMG/M metagenome (GOLD analysis project Ga0209636, IMG submission 187464) | Marine sediment microbial communities from White Oak River estuary, North Carolina - WOR-1-52-54 (SPAdes) (version 2) | ecosystem: Environmental > Aquatic > Marine > Intertidal zone >...
CTCTACGGAGCCGTCGCAGCTGTAGTCATCGTGATCATAGCGGTGGCCTTGTGGTACCTCAAGTTCAGAACCCCCTCATAATTTTTTTTTACAATCAGTTGATATAACTTTAGTAATTCTACCTTTCAGCACTTGGAGATGACAGTACTTGGTAACCCATGTGAGCATGCAATAAGAAAAGTAGGGAGAACAACAAGTTCTTTCGCATCTATGGGTATTTCGGTTTGCAGTCAGGTTAAATCTCCGATCTTTTTCTCTCCCTGCACACCAACACCCGATTGACCCATGATTTCCTGTATAATTAACCGGTCTACCATTTCTGAAAATTATATATAACCTGCTATCCTCATCTTTAGTTTTTTCTCTCTATCAAGAATTTTCTGATAAATATAAAACACTTACGGAAAACAACACAAGATATCATCATAAAAAATTTCAAGTAAAAATAAGTAATTTTGTTAGTAATAAGAAGAAGGAACCCAATCATAAACAAAACATCTAGACCTAAACTCTTATATATAAAAAAATATTGATACTAAATCACGGATAGGTTCTAAAATGTTGAAAAAGAAAGCGTTTTTAATAATAATGTTGTTCTCGGTGCTGAGCTTTAGTGTTGCAGCTATTCCCAACTCCCTGGGGCAGGAGGAGACGCCAAAATACGGAGGCATTCTCATCGTTCAGATCGCCAACGACCCCACTGTAATGATAACGTATCTGCCAGGGAGATTCGACATGACGGCATTAGTCGATTACCAGATGTTCAGCAACTTGTTCAGACCCGGTGCGAACTATACCCTCGTACCCGATCTAGTGAAAACTTGGGAGATCTCAGAGGATGGACTGACGTATACTTTCCACATCCATGAGGACGTCACCTTCCACGATGGTGAACCATTGACCTCAGAGGACATCAAATGGTCATATGACTACCATTTAAATAATCTGGATCTACAACCACGCTGGTATAACATTGAATCGGTGACTACTCCAGATGATTACACGATCGTCTTTAAAACTAAGGAGCTTGATGTCAACTTCCTTAATCTGTTCAGGGCTAACTATATGTTCGTACTTCCGAAGCACCTATATGAAGGATACGAGAACCCTGAAGACTTTGTCGATAACCCGTACAACGAGAACCCGATAGGGAGCGGCCCATTCAAATTCGTGGAGTGGGTTAAGGAGGACCACGTGACAATGGTGGCAAACGACGACTATTTCGGGGGAAGGCCATACATAGACAAACTGATCTTCAAGGTAATACCAACCCACGCAACGGCGGTCGCGGCTCTCGAAGCCGGGGAGGTCCATACCCTCCAGACATCCGCCAGCCCAACCGACGTCCAAAGGCTGGCTGATAATCCAGACATACAAATCGTTGTATTCCCAAGCTCTACCTTTTGGGGTATCGAGTTCAACCTGCGTCATCCGACTCTGAGCAATTTGAAGGTCAGACAGGCGATAGCCTACGCCATAGACAACTACAGAATAGTCGAACTGGCTTTTGCAGGTGGGACCATACCAGCTGGAGACGCTAGTTATTTGGCGTACCTGTTCTCCGATTGGAGAAGCCCCAACGCTGCGAAATACGACTACGACCCGGTGAAGGCAGAGGCCCTTCTAGACGAAGCAGGATACCCAAGAGGCCCAGACGGGATGAGGTTCACCCTGACACTAGATTACTGCCCATACCTTGAAGGCGACGAGGATATGTGGCTCATGGTTGAGCAGTATCTGCACGACGTAGGAATCGATTTGATACTGAACAAGATGGACTGGGCGACATATTATGCGGAGTTCCGTAAAATGCAGTCCGGCGAATACGAGTTCGAGCTGAACTGGTGCTGGGGTTGCTGCAGTCCTGAGTCTCTTGAGAGAGCCTTCTATTCGATAGGAGAGATCAATGTTGGTCATTATAACAACAGCAGAGTAGATTGGCTCGTCGAGGAATCAAGGAGGACAGTGGACGAGGACCTGCGAAAGCAGTACTATTTCGAAATGCAAGACATAACCTCGAGAGAGTTGCCAAGATTTCCTCTCTACAACCTTGTCTCGATGACTTTATGGGACGCGGACTTCAGAGGAATAGAGGAAGAAAGGCGTTATCCCTACAATGGCGTGTGGTGGACCGAGGGAGAGTCGGTCTCTCCAGGCACGGCATCGGAAGCCATAGCAGACACAGAGACACAGCTCGCAGAGCTCGAAGGCAAGGGCTGGAAGGTGGAAGAGGCACTCGCAAAGCTTGACGATGCGAAGGACGCTTTAGACGAGGGAAAATACGCAGCGGCTTACAGCCTGGCGAACGAGGCGCTGGATCTGGCTGAGAAGCCTGTGCCATACACGCTCTACGGAGCCGTCGCAGCTGTAGTCATCGTGATCATAGCGGTGGCCTTGTGGTACCTCAAGTTCAGAACCCCCTCATAATTTTTTTAAAATTTTAATTCGGGTGCGCGAAGATATAAAAATAGGAAATAACATCATAGGAGACTGCCTCGCGTCTTGAGGAATCAATCGTGTTGGTGAGAACATGACTTTCAAAGATTATGTTTTTAGAAGACTGGTTCAGATGGTTCCAGTACTCATCGGTGTCTTGATAATAAACTTCACTCTAATCCACATCGCACCGGGAGACCCTGCGTCCTACCTCGCAGGAATGGAGGCCCCTGTAGCTCTAGTTGAGAGGCTGAGGATTGAGTGGGGCCTCGACAAACCTCTCTATCAACAACTGTTCATCTACTTAAGCAACTTCTTCCGGGGAAACCTCGGTGATTCGTTCAGGTACAGACAACCAGTCCTTAAAGTGATATTGGAAAGATTGCCGACAACGCTCGTATTGACCATCTCAGCATTCGTGGTATCGGTCCTTCTGGGTGTAGCTCTAGGGGTAACCTCCTCCAAGAGGCCGTTCTCTTTCTTCGATGGGATCACAACCACCTTCAGTGTCGTCTTCTATTCGATACCAGTCTTCTGGCTTGGGATCGTGTTCATCCTTGTGTTTTCCCTTAGGTTTGACATATTCCCAGTGCAGGGAGTGCACACCGTCGGTATTGAGATGAACTTTTTCGACTCGATACTGGATCTTATATGGCATTTATTCCTTCCAATGATGACCCTGGCTCTGGTTAACTTAGCATCCTATTGCAGGTTCACCCGGGCAAGCATGTTAGAGGAATTGAGAAAGGATTACATTATAACAGCGAGATCGAAGGGTCTAAGTGAAAACACCGTTTTCTACACCCACGCTCTCAAAAACGCGTTGATCCCGGTCATCACCATCATGGGTCTACGTTTACCCTACCTATTCGCGGGCTCTCTCCTCATAGAGACGGTGTTCGCCTGGCCCGGGATTGGGAGACTCATGTACCTATCAATTCTATCTAGAGACTATCCTACATTGATGGGTAACTTCGCAATAACATCTCTGTTAATACTACTATCTAATTTCATCACTGATATGATATACGCGAGTGTCGATCCACGTATACGATATGAATGAACTGGAGAGATCTGATGACGAAAAGGGAGATAAATAAAAGAAGTTTCTCAGGCAGTAAAACAGGTTTCATGAGAAAAATAACATCTTTCATTGAAGGTTCAAAAGATTTCTGGGTGAGGTTCAGGAGGAACAAATTCGCCCTTCTAGCCATCGTGATCTTATGTCTGCTCAGCCTTTTGGCAATTGTCGCACCAATAATTTCTCCCTATAACCCAGAGCAGATGATCTTCGATCGATTCATGAGCCCAAACCCCGAGCATCCGATGGGAACAGACCACATGGGTAGAGATATGCTTAGTAGGATGATATGGGGCACGAGAATCTCCCTGTTTGTAGGATTTGTCTCAGCAGGCATATCCATAACCATAGGAGTTCTATTGGGATCCATCGCCGGTTATTATGGCGGAAAGATCGACGACCTGATAATGAGGTTTGTCGACTTTTTCCTAGTGATACCCACATTTTTCCTGATCTTGCTCATAATAGCAATGTTCGGCTCCAGTATTTGGAACATCATGTTCGTTATAGGATTGACGGCCTGGCCCAGCACGACCAGATTAATCAGGGGTCAGTTTCTGAGCTTGAAAGAACAGCCGTTTGTTGAGGCGGAGAGAGCCCTGGGCGCAAGCGATCACCGGATGATATTTCGCTGCATTCTACCAAACGCGATCCATCCTGTTCTCGTAAACCTATCATTTCGGGTTGGTGCAGCAATTATAATCGAGGCGGGGTTGAGCTTTCTAGGGCTGGGAGACCCGAGGTCGATAAGTTGGGGCATGATGTTGAACACCGCCCAAAGATTCATCAGAACAGCCTGGTGGATGGCTGTGTTTCCAGGCCTCTTCATCAGCATAGCAGTTCTGTCATTCAACTTGGTCGGCGACGGTCTCAACGACGCTTTAAACCCGAGGCTAATGGAGAGGTAACCTCATGTCGGAAGGGTTGTTGCGCGTTAAGGGATTGAAAACTTATTTCCCAACCTTAAGTGGAATTGTGAAGGCTGTAGATGGAGTAGAGTTTACGATCCAAAAAGAGAAAATTGTCGGGTTGGTCGGCGAATCGGGATCGGGGAAGAGCGTCACCGCTCTTTCGATAATGCGACTAATCCGACCTCCGGGCAAGATTGTTGATGGTGAAGTCTTGTTTGAAGGCAGTAATCTGCTGGAGAAGAGCGAATATGAGATGAGGAGTATAAGGGGCGGGAAGATAGCGATGTGCTTTCAAGATCCGATGACTTATCTAAACCCCGTTATGAAGGTTGTCGACCAAATAGCGGAGCCCCTCATCTTGCACCAGAATTTAACCCCATCCGAGGCTGCCAAGGAAGCGGTTGAGATGATATCCCTGGTAGGCATACCCCATAGTTCTGAAAGGGCTCAGGATTACCCCCACCAACTGAGCGGCGGCATGAGGCAGAGAATTCTGCTCGCCATAGCATTATCCTGCAACCCGAAGCTTCTCATCGCGGACGAACCTACAACATCATTGGATGTTATCGTTCAAGGGCAGATGTTAAAGTTGATAAAGGAATTACAACGGAGGCTGAAAAACTCCCTCCTGTTCATAACTCACGACATGGGGATTATAGCTCATCTATGCGACAGAGTCGCAGTCATGTACGCTGGGAAAATTTTAGAATACGCTGACATGGAAAGCATCTTCGAGAAACCGCTTCATCCATATACCCAAGCGTTGATCCGCTCGATCCCGAGGATTGGCATGAAGAGGTTCCAGGTCATCAAGGGTATGGTCCCCAATCCCCTTGACCTTCCCCCTGGTTGCAGATTTCACCCCAGATGCCCATACGCAAAGAGTATCTGCAGAGAAGAGGAGCCAGAACTCCTTGATATCGGGGATAACCACTTCCTAAGTTGTTATCTAAAAGATAGGTGATGCCTCGTGGAGGATATAGTGAAAGTCAAGGATTTAACAAAACATTTCCCAGTGAAAAGGGGGTTCAGATATAACCTTTTATCAAAAGAGAGGGAAGTCGTGCATGCCGTAGATGGCGTCACTTTTAACATCAAGAAAGGAGAGATATTCAGTCTAGTAGGTGAAACGGGAAGCGGTAAGACAACAACGGGAAGGTTGATCGCCCGTCTTATCGAACCAACGAGAGGAGAGATATTCTTCGAAGGTCTCCCAATACTGGAGTTGAAAAAACAAGAAATGCACAAAGTTAGGCGAAATATGCAGCTAATATTCCAAGACCCTTTTGCGTCCCTTAATCCTAGATCCAGCATAGGGGGCATAATAGGAGCACCCTTCGAGATCCATGGTCTGGCGGAGGGAGTTGAAAAGAGGGAGCTGGTTCTAAACCTGCTGGAAAAGGTCGGCCTGAGCCCTGCCATGGACTACATTGACAAATACCCACATGAATTGAGCGGCGGGCAGAGACAAAGGGTGGGCATTGCTAGGGCTATATCCCTAAATCCAAAGTTTATCATCGCGGATGAACCCGTGACGTCGCTGGACATCTCCATAAGATCGCAGATCCTGAACTTGCTGTTGAATTTGAAGGAAGAGTTGAACCTTACCTACCTTTTAATCACCCACGATCTGAGCACAGTCCGAATAATAAGTAACAGGATCGCCATCATGTATCTGGGAGAGGTCGTTGAGCTCGCTCCAACCGTGGAAATTTTCAACTCGCCCATGCACCCATATACTGAAGCTCTCATATCATCAGTGTTAATCCCAGATCCAAAGGAAATTTTGAAAGAGATACCTTTAAAAGGTGAGATACCCAGCCCAATTAATCCCCCCAAAGGCTGTCGTTTTAACACACGATGCCCGCATTTGAGACCTGAATGCCAAAAAGAGAAGCCAGAACTGATACCTTATAAAGATGGTCATCTCGTCGCTTGCCATCTACGTGCATAACTCCGAGCATCGTAACGCTCCAATCTATTCTCTAAACCTGTGTACTAATTTATGTTGAATATCTATTCCTGTAAAAAAATAAAATAGCGATGTGAATCCATTTTCTCTTCTAATTCTAACCTCACCAGGGATTTAATCTGAACCATAAAACTGAGAAGTCATATTAGGAAACAATATTAACCTAAAATATTGTTACATCTCTTTAAAAAAAGTATTAAAGCTATTTATAGCTGAGGATGTAATATTGATTTTTAGTATTGGAACATTCATTATAACATAAAGATAATTAGCTCCCAGAAGGTATAGACAATCAGTAGAATCTTTCTTATGATCATGCAAGCGAGTAAATTATATTAATACAAGAGATACCTGAATGTTGGTGATTTTACTTATGGAAGTCTTGATCAAGAACGGTGTGTTGATTGACGGCACTGGAAACCCGTGGTTCAAGGCGGACGTCGGAATCGAAGGAGAAAAGGTAGTTGAAATAGGTGATTTGAAGAATTCAGACGCCGAGACGATCATCGACGCGAAGGGATTGATCGTGGCCCCCGGGTTCATAGAGTTACACTCTCACTCAGATTACCTGTTCTTGGCGGAGCCTTTAGCTGAAATAAAGCTGATGCAAGGGGTAACAACAGACGTTTCTGGTAACTGCGGCCTTTCTTCTGCGCCCATAGGAGATCGATGGATTGTCTTCCCCCCTTCGCCGAGGAGAAGAGAGGGCTTTAAAGTGGTTTCGTTGGAAAGGGCTAAAGAGATCGCCAAGGGGTGGGGAATGGACATGGACTGGTTTACCTTTGGGGAGTATCTAGAAAGGTTGGAAAATAATGGCATAGCTATAAACCACTGTTCCCTGATAGGCCACTTTGCTTTGAGAGCGACGGTAACCGGGGACGTCAAGCAGAAGAGGGTGAAGGATGAGGAGCTAGAGGAGATGAAGGCCCTGCTTGCTCAAGGGATGGAGGAGGGCGCTTTCGGCTTCTCGACAGAACATGGAATGCATGTGGGTGTAAGATTCGAAGAGGATGAGATAATCGAACTCTGTAAAGTGGCGGCAAAATACGGAGGTGTTTTCTCCGACGATATCGGGGATTTCGGGGCGAATTTTCTTGGGAGCGTAAACCAGGCCATAAAGACATGTGAAACAACGGGGATCCCCACGATAATAGCCCACCTCTTAGTGATGGGGAAGGAGAACTGGGGCAAGGTGGAGACGGCCCTCAGGATGGTTGAGGAAGCAAGGGCTAATGGACTCCAAGTCGTATGCGACATGATGCCCACAGCATCATCGGGTAGAGCAAGAGACATGGAAACGTTGCTCCCTCGCTGGGCATTGAAGGGAGGCACCAAAAAAATAATTGAGAGGTTAAAGGACCCGGATACCCGCGGAAAAATTAAGGAAGAGATGAAAAAGGGCATTAGTAACAGGTGGTTTAAGCGCAAACGCTATCCTTTGACGGCCGATCCATTCTGGACCGACACAATACACGTAGTTTACTGTGGTAAGAGTAAGATGTATGAGGGAAAGACCATCTCAGAGATATCAAGAATTATGGGCGTAGATCCCTACGACGTCATATTAAACCTCTTAGCGGACGAGGAGGGACAAGTAAAATGGTTCCAACAATGGATAAACGATGAGGAGCTCTGCAAGATCATGAAGCACCCGACAATCATAGGCTTCGGAGGGGACGGGACGGTAGGAGCTAAGAGGCTGAAAAGCGAGTGGAAAGACGACCCCTTACACTATGGTGCAATCCCAAGGCTTTTGGGAAGATACGTCAGGGATAAGAAGGTCCTAACACTGGAAGATGCCATCCGCAAGCTGAGTTCAGCGCCTGCACAGTTCCTAGGGTTGAAAGACAGGGGTCTACTAAGAGAGGGGATGTACGCGGACGTCGTTATCTTCGATTCAAACAGGATCGCAGATAAAACAACCCCATATGAAATCCCTAGCAAACCCACCGAAGGCATAGAGTACGTTCTCGTAAATGGTAAGATAGTTATAGATCGAGGTGTTCATACTAAACTTCTACCAGGAAAAATATTGCGACATGATGTAAAAACATAAAATATCAACAAACGCAGCTCCAGTAAAGATTCTTTATATTTTCGCGATCAACTGCTTGCTTCAAAGCAGACAATTTCTACAACTGCATGAACAGTAGGTAGAGAGGAGTCGCGAACCAATTTAAGAGTCCACAAATACACGAACAGTTAAACATTCATTTACGTGCTTGAGTAGATCTACATAAACTCTGGAAGTTCAACGGATGGTAAACTTGTTGAATGATGCACGGACTCAAAACCTTGAACTCGAAGGTTTGATGCTAAAAATATACTTGTACATGCTCAAGCTGAAGCGCCCGATGAGCATAAACGAAGATCCATTCTCCGATATAAGACACGAGGTCAAATACAACCTTGAAAAAATGGAGAAGATGGGCATAATAATCCGAAATATTGAAGACGAATACGTTATTGCCGAAGATAAAATGTTAGACACCATTTTAACGCAACTGCTTAAACGGAATGTCAAGAAACTTAGGAGATACTCCTTTTATTCTGCCTTCCTCTTCACATCAATAATTCTGTTTGTTTTATACATCTTCTTTTTACCTCAAACATTATTTACTACAAAATTTTACGCAATTTCTATCGCTTTATTTTCCATTACAATAATCGTAATCGAAATACTACAAGAATTACGCCACAACACCATGTTGGATGAATTATTAACATAAACAACTTGACGCCTTCGTAGAATCATGTGATCATAAGGGGGATAGAATGGGAAGGAACAAAAAACAAATAGTCTACTCCATTATCCTAGGAATTTTGTTCTCTCTCTTAATTAATGAATGCATATACCAACAACCAGAGTATAACTTTGAGGTTGTACAAGCCGACTTCAAGCTTGTTACTCCGGAAGGATTCGATTTAGGGCGGGCATATTCAACTATCAACATGAGGTACGTCCCAGTCCAACCCTACACGACCCTGGGTAGATTCTCTATAATCATCAATACGCAGGTAAGTAAGCCTTACACGCATACATCGATTTTTTCCAGGGACATAAGATATAACGTCACGTTTCTGTGGAGGTCGAGGCCCATCGAGGAGCGGCAAGGGGACTATCTTGGGGCGCTGAACTCCACTGAGGACTACACGATGTTTTCATACATGTCTTTCCCCCATTGGTCAAAGCCCATGAAGGAGATCCGAAAGGTCCATGGCAAAATACGCATTAACATCGAGGCCTCCTACTACAATATCACCAGTAAAGAAACATTGGCAAAAGGGATGGTAAAGACTGACATATACATTATCCATCCCATCGTGAAGATAACAACCCTCTCACTCATAATCGTCGTCGTTTCCTTATGGTTGATAGAAAAGGTTCGTATTGACAAATTTGCATTGGAGAAAGGAGCGCGCGCGAAGATGAAAAGAAATATAAAACCGCGTCAGGCATTCCGGTTACCAAATTTAGGATCAATAGACCCTTTTCTGACCCTTTCCCTCGTTTTATTTGCTCTTGAACTAGGCATACATTATGCAGGTTTCGACCCATTGCTTACAATTGGATTTTATGTGTCTCACCACTTTGCAGAGCTGCCGGCATTCTTTTTTTTAGGAATCTGGCTAAGCAGGACACTGAAAAAAGAAGGAAATGGTTCCATCCGAAACCAAATTGTCAACGCCACCCTTTTCGCTTGGTTGAATCTCATCTTGTCAAAGGTGAACATGATCTCTTTTCTAGATGGATTCCTCGTATCATTCCCATGGTTGATAGGATACTATTTTCATCTCGTCTTTGCATCGATAAATGGATCGTGAGAAACTAGATAAAAAATTAGAAATTAATTTCAAGATAAAATTTATCATACTATATTTTTTTCTGCGAGTCAACGGACCGTGTAAACGGCTTTCTTTCGCTTCGTGCATGCAATTGAACTTCCCGCGAGAGATGTGTTGGACTTTATAGCCTCTCAAGCTTATGTCTTAAGATCTTTCCATGGAGTTCTTCAGTAGGTTTCCCGTTTTCCAGTGCGACACCACCATTCACTATTACATGTTCTATACCTTTGGTATAGGTGGGGGGCCAGTCAACGTAGCTTGGGGTGTCCATCACGGTCTCGGGATCTAAGACCACGATGTCGGCGTAAAAGCCCTTTCTTAGAAGACCTCTGTCCCCAATCCCCAATGTAAGCGCCGGTGCCGAGGTCATCTTCCTTATCGCCTCTTCAAGTCTCAGTACTTTCTTCTCCCGAACGTACCTGCCCAGCACCCTCGGGAAGGTTCCATATACTCTTGGGTTTGGGATTCTGTTCCACGCCTCCCCTTTACCGTACATCTCTCGCTCGATGGCCCTCAGAATCCCACCGTCGGATCCGAACATAGTTAAGGGGTGTTGCATTATCCTGATGGTTTCCTCGTCGCTTCTCGTGAACCATACAACGTTTACGAGACCTTCGTTTTCCAAGATCAATTCAAAGATCGCCTCTCTCTCGTCCATCCTCTTCTCCCTTGCGATCTCTCTCATCGTCTTCCATTCGAGTTCTCGCGTGGTCCCACAATATGCTATTGTCATCGCGTCCTCCCAGAAGGGTCGTCGGAGTCCACGAGCCATTCTGTTTCCAGGGACCCCTTCTCGGAGCTCGTTCGATACCTTTTGCCTGGTTTCGGGCTCTCTGAGCTCTTCAAGGATGTCCTCAACATCCTTTTTTCTTATCCAATCCGGTAATATCTCGATGAGTTCAGTGCGCCAATAGTTGCCGCCTGCTAGGAAGGGGATCTGATCAAGGACGATCTCCACGCCCCTGGACCTTGCCTCATCGATCATCTTCAGTTCAATCTCAGATTTCCCCCAGTTCGCCTTGCCATCGACCGTTAGATGGGAGATGGTCATTCTGACGCCTGCTTTCTCCGCGATCTGGATGGCTTCGTACACGGATAATGAGGGATACGCTTCACGAAATTCCATATTGGGGAAGTTTGGTTCCTCGAAATACAGTGGTCTGAAGTGGTTCGCGAAAATACCCCCGTATCTCGCTACAACTTCGCAGAGCTTAACGAACTCCTCCGCATCCACTTTCTGAGCTATATCGAAGCCGCATGAAAAACCGAATGCGCCTTCCTTCATAGCCTGATCAAGGAGTCTCTCCATTTCCTTCAGTTCATCTTTAGTGGGTTTTCGAATTACATCTCCTGTTGCCGCCGCCCTCAGCGCGTGGTGACCTACAAGTTGGCAGTAGTTGAGGGCGGCTCCGATTTTCTCTTGTTTTTGAAGATATTCATCGATAGTTTTCCAATCAAGTGTATATCCTAACTCCTTTTTACAAATCTTATTTGCCTCATCCCAATCAACGGTCCAGATCGTCTCACCATTTTCATCCTTGGGTTTGTCAGCCACCCACCAATCAACAAGCCATTTCAGGCCAAAGGGGCCGGGAGAGAAACCGCAATTGCCTGAGACATCAGTTGTCACGCCCTGAACGAGCTTATTCTCCGCGTGGGGATCGGCCAGAAGCAGATAGTCGGAATGCGCGTGGAAATCGATGAAGCCGGGGGCTACGAACAGACCATCCACGTCTATTACTTTATCACCCTCGGAAGCCTCAATGCCTCCAAGGTACCCAATTTTTTCACCAACGACCCCCACATCGGCATTGAACCATCCGTTGCCGGTTCCATCAATTACCTTTCCATTTTTAACAACAAGATCGAACATATCCAAACAATTAATTAATCAAAAATTAAAAGGTTTACTTCGATTTTCATAAAGAACAGAAGATTAAAAGGAAGAAAAAATAGAAACATTCTTAAACTAAGCGTGTGATAAGCAGAGAACCACAAAGACTATATTATTATATTTACTCCAGTTCTCAAGTGTGCTGAAATATTAATAAAAAATGGAAAGAACCTTCGCAAAAGGAGGAATATCATTTTAAACGAGACCTGAAATAAGCATGAAAATCCCGAGGCCTATATAAATTAGGCTCTCCAACACTCCTATATGTTTCCCCTTTTCTTGTTGCCATTTTCTGAGTGAGAAATGTTTGATTTCTATCTTTATGGCGAGGATGAGTACTGCAATTAGTGGGAAGATGAACGCCGCATTATAGATAAGCAGATATGTGAGGCCCTTCGTAAAAACGGTCTTAGTAGACAGTATGCTTAGTATGGCAATGTAGATTCCCCCTGTGCAGGGGAATTCGAAGAGGGCGACTAGGACCCCAACGGTGAAGGTGGCCGGGAGAGAGACCCTGCGCATCCATATACCTATTTTATCCCATTGGGAGTGGGAGAGTTTCAAGCTCATCCCTCGACCGGGCCAAAAGACATCCCCAATTTTGATGAGTCCTATAATGAGCACGACGAATCCGCCTAATTTTGACGCCAAATGGGGGAACGGGATGATGCGGATGACTTCCAGCAGAGTTAATCCGATGATTAAGTAGGAAAGATAGATAGCTAGGATGTAGGTTGAACCGAACAGGAGAATCATGCTTTTCCCCATTTTATTATCATCCCATAAGTCTGAGCCCCTGATGTAGAGAAGGGTTATGAAGAACAGCATCACTGTGAAAGCGCAGGGGTTAACGCCATCCAAGAGCCCGCTGAAGACCACCAAGGACAGAGTCGACCATGAAAATATATCTTGCATAGAAAGGGGAGAACACTCTGTGACAGAGTTCTTAATTTCGCATTCCAGAACATTTCCGACATCGTCTATTACTTTATAGAGATCCTGCACCGCCTCTTTGTAGACGACGAGTCTCTTATATTTTCCTGAGTGTTTTGCTAAAAAGTCGTATATGATCCTAACGGGGACATGGTTAATGAAAACATGCTTCTCATCTATGCTCACCACCAACGTTAAGCTCGTCGGTATATCCTCGGGGACTCCGATTTTCTGATAGAGTTCAACCAGATCCCTCTTAAGATCTGGTTCCACATCGATGGCCCTCACCTGAATATCCGTGTCGAGCTCACGTAGCGCCCACAACTCGTCTAAATATCGCTCATACATTACTCGAATTGGATCATCAGGGCAGACATTGCATATCGAGTAAGTCACATATACAACTACATCGTGGGTTGATTGTACATCAACAAATGAAGAAATAAATAAAAAGAAAAGTAAGCTCAAGATGCGAATATTTTTAATAAATAAGCCTGAGGACCACAATTTAATGCACTATTATGAACTAAAAAATATATATCTTACTCACTAATAACGTTCTTTTTTTCTAAAACTATTTTGTCCTTTTTCCTCAAAATAATGCGCTCAGGCAATTAAATAATTTATGTAAATTGGTTAATGCACGCGCCTAGAGACTTTGAGAATTCGAATCTAAACTTACTAGGTGTAAATTTTTTTAACAGAAGCATGGTTTTCACAGGCTCCGCGCTTCTATTTTTGGTGATATTCGATGAGTGGAGGTTTAGTGATCTAGAGAGGATGAACGTCTTCTTGATCGCCCACGCATTTAGCTGCTTATCGGTATACGCTATTTGAAATTGATAGTCTTAACATGGTTCTATTTGATTATTTTTACTGGTTAATTTGAGTTCGAGTCCCGCTCGGGGCTCCATATAATCGCACGCACGGATATCAAAAGATCTTGTAATATTTACTGGTAAATTTATGTTAGATACCCCCTTCTGCCTGAATCATTTTACTCGCAAATTGGAGTTCAATTCCATGATGGAGTCTAGCGAATATTTTCTTCATTCGAGGTTCTCGATGTGGACGGGCTCGATGTCGTCAGAAGGTATGAATCCAAATATTTTTGAGTAGAAGTATAGCTCGGCCTCAAGGCTCCTTTTTATGTTCTTGGCCATCCGGAATCCATGTTGCTCTCCCTCGAAGGGTATGTAGGCTACTGGCAGACCTTTTCTACTCAAAGCGTCAACCATAAGCTCTGCCTGGTTGGGGGGGACGACCTTGTCCTCGAGGCCCTGGAAAATGATCATGGGCGCCCTTATTTGGTTTAAGTGGTTGATGGCTGAATGCTCCTCGTACAGATCCTTCCTCTCAGGATAAGGTCCCACTAGGCTGAAGAGGTATCGGCTCTCGTATTTGTGGGTGTCAGCTACGAACACCTTGAGGTCGCTTAGGCCATAGTAGCTGGCGCCTGCCTTGAAGAAGTCTCTGAAGGCGAGGGCGCCCAGCGTCGTGTAGCCACCTGCGCTCCCGCCTCTGATGGCGATTCTCTCTGGATCTGCTAGCTTCTGCCCGATGAGGTACTTTGC
>Ga0209636_10004220_pt1 | contig 14646 bp, 11 predicted proteins | sample DeeMarSWOR152_54_FD_187464 | JGI IMG/M metagenome (GOLD analysis project Ga0209636, IMG submission 187464) | Marine sediment microbial communities from White Oak River estuary, North Carolina - WOR-1-52-54 (SPAdes) (version 2) | ecosystem: Environmental > Aquatic > Marine > Intertidal zone >...
ATTATTTATAAACCCCTCACCCTTTATCCCTCTCGATGTATTGGTTGCAATTGTTCATGTGGAGGAATAATTGTTTGTATCTCAATGTGCTGACCATTGTAGAGCACCTTTTCTATCAATGTTCGGAGTAGCTCTTGCTTGCCTCTAAAGTCCAAATGGTCTAATCCCGCACCTATTTTTGATACCAAGCTCCTTAGCTGGACCTCTTGGTATTCAGTCATATTCCTTTGGGCAAACTGTCTCTCCAGTTCGTCTTTTCTTTTATCTAATTCAGCCTGCTCTTTCTGAATGGTCTCCATATCCTCGCGCATCATGAAATCAGTGTAAAGACCCTTACGATACCCTTCTACTAATCGCATTTGCTCTTCCGGTATTGCTTTTAACCTTGCAAGACATAACCGCAGCTCTCTTTCCAGGAATTGTTTTGTCTGCGATTTATCCTCAATACGGTTATTTAGCTCTCGAGCAAGCAAATTGGGTTCCTTGATAAGCTGTGAAATTGTATCCCAGACTACCGGTTCTATTACCTCGGCCTTAACTTCAGGACACGAACAAGGCTGCAATTTGCCATCTATGTCTCTAGGAATTCTTTCGGGCTTATCTTTCATATAACAACGATAGTACGGGACGTCATGAACAGCATGTCCCCCCATTCGTCCGTTGCACCGAGAGCAATACAATAGTCCCGACAAGAGGTACTCTCTTTTAGTGTTCCTACCAGCCAAGTCCGCATTCCTTGTGAGCATTCTCTGCACTGTCTCGAACAATTCATCGGGAACCAGTGAGGGGACCTTCACAGTAATCCATTCCTCGGTAGGACGTAAAGTTAGAGAAGTTTTTTTAGTTTTCGTTACTGGCTGACGATGCGACCTGGGTTCGATATGATATTTTCTGAACTGGTGCATCTTGCCAATATAAACTTCATTTCTCAACATTACTCCCAGAGTGCTGGCTCGCCACCTATCTCCATTCCTGGGAGTCGGTATATGTAATGAGTTAAGCCTTTCTGCCAGGAGTTGGAGTGACATCCTCTCATTAGCAAAAGTATTAAAAATCAGTCTTATTGTCTGGGCTTTCTCAGGGTCCTCTTCCAAGGTAGCCTTTTCCTTGTTGTAGCGGAAACCAAAGGGTACGGCTCCGGCACTGACTACCTTGCCTTGCCTTCTCACGGTTTCCTCTCATGGTGCGCTCTCTTATCTTTTCTCGTTCGTACTCAGCTACCAGCCCTCTCATATTGAAAAACATCCTGTCCTCAGGCGAAGTACCCATATCCTGGGTAAAGAACTCTAGTTTTATTCCCTGTTTTTCGAATTCTTCAGCCAGGATCATCTGGTGGTAGAGCTTTCGAGAGATTCTATCGGGGTCGTAGCATAGAACGATGTCTATTCGGCCTTCCTTGGCCGCTTGACGCAGCCGGTTGAGAGCTGGTCTATCGAGTTCGGCCCCACTATAGCCATCATCAATGAAGGCATCCTTATCTCTATCAGGCACGGGAGTCCAGCCCTTTTCCAGACACCTCTTCTTTAAAGCCTCAATCTGGCTTGAAATACCGTGGAAGTAAGGGTAATACTATTACTAAAGAGGAAATCCTCATACTGAATGACCAACTCCGGGAACTGGGATTTAAAATACCAGAATTATGGGATGAAAATTTCCTGTCAAGCTTACCGCGAGAAAAATTAGAGCCAGAAGAAGAGACAACAGTAATCTCTTCAGAACAATTGGCCGAGTTGCGCGAGAGACTATTATCTATTGAAAAACTGCCATCGCAACAAAAAGGATTCGAATTCGAACGTTTCCTCAATAATCTTTTTAATACGTTTGGCTTGGAGCCAAGATCATCATTCCGGCTCCAAGGGGAACAGATAGATGGCAGTATAGAATTAGAAAACCATACTTACCTTATTGAGGCCAAATTTGAGGCCAAACCAATTGGTCAAAATGATCTTCTTATCTTTCGGGGTAAAGTAGAAAGCAAAGCGACATGGTCAAGAGGTATTTTCATCAGTATAAGTGATTTCACTAAAGATGGGCTTACCGCTTTTTCTCGAGGTAAGCCTACGAATTTAATAACTATTAATGGGCAAGATTTATTCTTTATCGTTGATGGACAAATATCACTAGACCAGGCGATAAGACTGAAGGCAAGACGAGCCGCCGAAACAGGAGAGGTTATGGTCCCTGTTTACGAGCTTCTATTGGAGAAATAATATTAACTGGTTATCCCAGAATGAAACAGGAGAAATCAATGGCATATAACATTTTTCTTAGTCATAGTGAGGTAGATCAAAAGTGGGTAAAATGGATTGCTGACAATGCTCGTAATATAGACATCAATGTATATATGTATGAGTACGATATTCAACCTGGTACATCAATTGCTGCGAAAGTCCAGTCTGCGATCGAGAATTGTCAAGCATTAGTCGTATTGCTTACACCAAATAGCGAATATTCACCTTACGTTCAACAAGAAATAGGCTTTGCCCATACTAAAGACAAACCGATAATTCCGCTTGTTCAGCCTGGTGTATCACAAAGGTGTCTGGCTATGTTAACTGGAGCGGAATACATTACTTTTAATCCGAACAGTCCCGAATCAGCTTTATCACAGCTTCTAGGTTACTTTAAAAAACTTAAAGAAGTTAGAGAAACAGACCAGGCAATATTAATGGGATTGGGCACACTATTTCTTCTAGCATTATTAAGTAAGAATAACTAATGGACGGATTCCGATACGGGTCAAAGAGATTCGAAGTCGTCCAAGCTGCACAAACCGTCAGATTAGTATATCCAGTAACAGAAGAAGATGGCTCCGGTTACAATAGAACAATAGAAAGGTACAGCACAAGTACACAAATCTAGAGTAGGAGGAGCCATCCCAGATGAAGAATACCGCAGCCCAGAAGCTTAAGCAAGTGCCCAAAGATATTTAATCATAGGAGTTGACCCTCACAAGAAAAAACACGCCGCGGTGGCCATTACACAGGACCTCACTATGCAAGACCGGTTCAAGTTCGATAACACCAGGGAAGGACTAGAATTTCTGCTTAGGAGAGTCAGAACTGATATGGTGAAATCAGATTGCCGGGGTATTATGTTCGCCATCGAGACTGGAGGTCACTACTGGCGAAATATAGCCTACTATCTCGATGAAAAAGGCATTCCCTTCCGCTTTATCAACCGGTACACCTTAAAGCGAAGGCGCGAGGGGAAGGATCTCAATAAGAGAAAGAACGATTATAGAGACAGTGAGGTAACGGCGCAGCTCCTGTGTACCGGTGAGTTCGTTGAGAGTGGCATTCCGCAAGGCGTCTATGCTGAGCTTCGGACCGCTCATAATGCCTACCGCCGACTGGTTAAAGAAAGGACCCGAATAACTAATCTCGTCAAAGGTCTTTTGGACTCACTCTTCCCTGAATTTGTTCATGTCTTCAAAGATCCCTGCGGGCTGACAGCCCTTAGTGTACTCTCCGCCTGTTCTATTCCAATGGTAATTGCTGGGATGACCGAGGGGGATTTTATCACTGTCATTGAGGAACAGCATCATGGAAGACGCCTGATGCGAAGGAAGCTCGGAGAGCTTCACAATGTAGCTAAGAGATCAATCGGTATCGAAGCAGGAGCCCGGTCAGTGTCCGCAGAAATTTCATTCCTGGTAGAGAAACTTGAACTGATCAGGCGGCACATCACTATCATAGAGAGGTCACTGATAACCCTTGTTGATGAAACAGAGGAAGGTAAGTACCTGCTATCAATAAGAGGGCTTAATTATATAGCTGTGGCAGGACTGCTGGCCGAGCTAGGCTGCTTCAAATCATATCGCAGTGCCAAACAGATGATAAAAATGGCCGGCAGTAATCCCACCGAATCAGAATCGGCTGGAAAGAGGAGATCACGAACGCCGATGAGTAAACAAGGGCGCCCGGTATTGAGATATTGTGCCTGGATGTCGGTTATTCCGATGTTGAGACTCAATCCGGACTTTCGTGCCTAGGCAAAGGAAAGACGTGAACGGCCAACTCACGCCAATCCTCTGAACGGAAGGGGGGTTGTGGGTGCAGCGCTAAACAGGTTACTTCGTCTGGCATTTGCCCTAGTAAAGAATCAGACTTATTATCGGTCACCGTACTTAATCAAGGTGACCAGCTAGGAGGTGTTTATTATACATCAGGTGGGCAGGGAGACGCCGATCGTCATTTTGGGAGCCCCGATAATATCGGGGCAAACCCGCGTGCACAACATGGTGCCCCTACCCTCCTGGCCAAACCCGTATGAGGTATGATGGGACCCCCGATAAATCGAGGTGATCCCGTATCTGACAGCTAAGTTGGGAGCCAGGAAAAGAGAGGCTTGGGTCTGTCCACCGGTGTGAGTAAAAGATGAAATTTCAACTGGAGCTATTGACCTTCAGGAATATAGTATGTTGTGTCATCTCGAATGTATATATCTGTAGAGTCTGCTAAAAGGTGCCATTTGCCGATCGCCTGTTGCTCTCTGCAATCATTCTTTCAGCAAAGCGTCTCATGCCCCTTGGTATGGTCTTAACACTCCGTATCCAACTTGCATGAATCCGCTTTCACCGGTTATTTCTAAGCCAGCCTAGCCATCTTCCTGAAGTTATAACCAATACTGACCAACTGACATATTAGTCTTGTCTTATCCATTTCCCGGTATCGGGGTCTCCCGAATAAAAATTTCTCCGAATGGATAACGCTAAGCTATTAGAAGGTCTACCAATTTTTTAACACTATCTAGATTTTCCAGGTCTTCTACCATCTTTAAAACTTTCTCTGCGTTCTTCTTGGATATAGTATGAGAAAACTCGATATTCATCCAGTATTTGGCGAGTAGCTCTTCCCTAGATATCGGATTTCGAGGGTCTCCCTTGGCGATTTCGGTGAACCGGTCAAATTCCCTGCCGTCTTTCATGATAACCTTTACCCTGCCACTTTCCATGTTACCTTCCGTCAGATCCGCCATCGTTACTTTTTTAAGAAAATCGCTGATTGCCGTATCTATGATCGCCTCCTCGGTAAAGTGTTCCGGCCGCGAACTTCCTCTCACCAGCACGTTAGCCACGTTATATCGGACGCTGAAGCCAGCACTGGCATGCGGGGAATTCTTGATTCTAAAGGGCTGTCCGATAACATCATGTAAAGCTCCGGGAGACATATACAGGATAACTTCCTCAATATCATCACCCTTTATTTCATGTTCATTAACTATATCCACTGCACAATTAACAGCCGAGTGGTTCATACGGCAGCAGGGATATGGCTTGAACGTCCCGTCGCTGTAGTATTTTTTACCCAGGTCTTTCGTCAGAAGCTCAGGATCCTTTATACCATCGGTAAACATGTCATAGTATCCGCCCTGAGAAAGCAATGCGTCATCGACCCCTGACCAGCCTGCCCGGGCAAGATAAACGCAAAAGACGCCATCACGCGCTGAATTTCCCTGCGACAGTTTGAAGCCGATTGCTGTATCACTGATCATCCGCTGAGCGCCCCCTAGGTGATCCAGTATCAACCCGAAGGCATGTTTCATCTGCGAATGGTTCAGCCCCATCAGTCTTCCAGCTATGGCAGTTGCCCCGAAAGAATTCGCCTGCCCCACGTGGTCATATCCTCTGCGCGTGCCTGAGCCTTTACCTGCCAGCAGCACGCGGGTCGCCGTATTATCACCCACCAGCAGCGAAACGAGCAGTTCTTTACCATTGACATTCTGCATATCTCCAAGAGTGAGTGCCGTCATGGTCGTGGTACCGCTTATGTGACCTGGAATCTGCTGACCGTCCACCACCGGGCTTACTGGCTCGAAATCGAAAGAGCGGGCCATGATACAGTTGACCATAGCTGCCATCGGAGCGGGTACCTTATCCCCGTGTACCAGAATTCTGGCTTCCGGCTTACCGCCCCAGTCCCGGACTATATCGAGAAGTTCCGGGTTACCAGTATCGTTAGCACCACATATCGTGCATCCGATTGTATCCAATAAGCGGTCTTTGGCGTGATTGACGGCAGCAGGAGGGATGTTTTCGTATTTCGTATCCAGTATATTGTCAATCATCTTATCCAGATGAGTACCCTGTTCATCATTGCCCATGATATCCTCCAGTTCCAATCGAGTTTGCACAAACTATCTTAACTGCAAGTTCACTTTCTTGGAATCGTTACCCCATCAGATCGGTAAGTTCGGTTATGTCTTTTATGTTCTCAAAGCCTGCTACCATGTCCTGAATCCGGGAAATCGCCGGTTCTTCGTAGTTAGCGTAAAGGGCACATTTCCTGAATTTGGCTGCCAGTTCTTCGGGCGACTGAGGGTTCTGGGGCTCTCCCTTGGGATGCTCAACCTTATAGCTATAGGTATTACCATCCTTCATTTTTACAACGAGTTCCTGGTAGCCGAATGGTCCTATAAGGTCTTCCCGCTGTATAATGGTCCATTTTATCTTCTTCATCAGATCTCTTGTATCCGGATCCTTCACTGCTTCATCGGTAAAGAAACCGAACTCAATATCTCCGTGAATCAGTGACCGACACATGCAGTATCCCAAACTGAATCTTCCCTGTACGCCGGTCTCCGGGGGCGGCGGAGATGAATTTCTGCTCATACCAAAAGGTGAACGAAACTCGATTTCCTCTATTTGCCGCCAATCTATCGAGTGTTTCTTCCTGAGCTGCTGCCCGGCATATACGCCGAAATGGGCGATATGGGCGCAGGGATAGTATTTGAACATCAGCCCCGGCTTGACGAGATTCCACGGATTACCGAGTGAATCCAACCTTTCCCGCTGGGCCTCTTCAGAAAGAGGTTCAAGCTTACCGGAAAACGCATTATAATAGCCACCGTGTCCTTCGATGATATCAGTGCCGGTGGCGTCATATCCTTTCTGGGCTAGTATAACGGCTTCAATACCGTTCCTGGCGGCATTACCACCGTGAATGTGTCCTGCAAAGGAGCCAAAATTCCGTATCCGGCTGCATGCCATCGTGGTGGCGATACCCAGGGCATTTATCATTGTACGTTCGTCAAGTCCGAGCAGTTTGGATAGAGCGATAGTCGCACCTATCACTCCCAGCGTTCCCGTCCACTCCCATCCGCGATCACCCACACCGCTTTCAACACAAAGTAAACCCGTTTTGCCATAGGCTTCAACGCCAAGGCAGTAAGCCGTTATCAGGTCTTTTCCTGTCATGTGGTACTTTTCGCCAATCGAAAGCAGTCCTGAAAACGTTCCCGCGGTAGGATGTGCCAGTCCGGCAGTGGGGAAATCGAGGCAGTCATCGTAATCCTGAGTATGAGCGGAGGTTCCATTAGCCAGAGCTGCCAGCGTGCAACTCGCCTTGTACCGTCCGCCGATAACCGTTGCTTCTGCAGGCGACTGGCTTTCTCTGACCATCTCACTCATTATCAAGCCGGATGGTTCCTGGCTGCCGGACATCGTCACTGCAAGGTAATCGAGTATAGCTGATCTGGCTGCATTTATAACCTCTTCTGGAATGTCTTCAAAATTTGTCCGGTTGATAAATTGACACAACTCTTCTGTAAACATTCAATCCCCCTTTTCTTTGTTTATATATATAACACCTATCAATGTTTATTATCAAGGTGACCTGCCTAAAATAACGACACAACTACTATGCCAACGAAAGCATGGCTTCCGGCTTAGATATCAGCCTCAGAACAGGAATCATTATCTACAATATCGCTTTACAGAACCAGCAAGAGAATAATCCCATATACTTACTTCAGCGGGTTCAATTGCCCAGTCAAGTCGAGGTACGGGGTCTTCCTGTTTTGCTCTCCAACTTTCAGGCTGATATATTACCTTACTCAAACATTATAACGTTACGCAAGGCCTCTCCCTTTTCCGTCGACTCAATTGCCTCGTTTATCCTTTCCAGCGGATACCGAGCAGTGATCAATTCATCCAGCTTAAGCTGCCCGGACTGATACAGCTTCATCAAGTTGGGCACGTCTACCTGGATATTAGTAGAGCCCATGAAGCAGCCGGACAGAGTCTTTTCGGAACCGATCATTTCTATCGGCATGAAAGAGAGCATGTCTTTTATGGGGGGCAGACCTATCATCACCGAAGTGCCACGCGGGCCAAGCATTGAAATACTCTGTTTTATAGCGCCGACGTTACCCACGGTAACGAACACGTAGTCAAGACCACGGCCCGATGTAAGATCTCTGATCTGATCAATGGCTTTCTCTGAAGTAGCGTTGACACCATGAGTAGCCCCGAATGCCTTAGCCATCTCCGTTTTCGAATCCAGGACATCAACGGCAATAACGGGATAAGCTCCGGAATAGGCAGCGCCCTGAATAGCGTTAATACCGACACCGCCCAGACCCATCACGGCAACACTCTGGAATGGCTTGACCTGGGCACGATTAACTACAGCCCCGAAGCCTGTCATAACACCGCAGGCCAGCAAAGCAGCGCTATCGAGTGGCATTCCTTCGGGCACTTTAATAACCTGGTTATCACCGACAACCACGTACTCGGCGAATCCTCCGACACCCCCTCCCGGCGCCAGTGTGACACCGTCCTTGTTCCTCAGGCGAACATCACCTCGGTTAGCAAATCTGTTCTCGCAAAGGTGAGGACGTCCAGTGATGCAGAAATAGCAGCTGCCACAGGCAGCCATGAGAGTAACGACGACGCGGTCGCCAACCTTGACATTGGTTACACCGGATCCTATTTCGTCCACGTAACCTGCTGATTCATGACCGGTAACACATGGCAGAGGGCCGGGTAATTCGCCCTTGATATCATGAATATCGCTGTGGCAGACAGCAGTTGCCACCAGGCGTACCTTTGCCTGTTTTTCCCTAGGGGGGACTATTTCGACATCTTCGATCTCCAGAGGTTTACCAAATTCATTACAAACAGCGGCTTTCATTTTAGTACCTCCTATATTATATTATTCGAACAATATGACGTTGCTTATCGCTTCACCTGCCGCCGAAGACATAATAGCCTCGTTGTTAACTAAGCTAGCAGTATAACGTACCACCCAGTCGGTTCCACAACCTGTATCCAGAAAGCATTGATTTTTATGTAGATTCAATAAGGATTGAATCCGTTTTTATGTGAAACTAGACCAACGCCGGGTAATTAATTTATAGTATGTCTCAGCTACCAAATCCCACTTTTTTTATACAATTGGGCGTGTTCACGCTCCTCTTCCATTTTCAATGCCCTTTCTGGCACTTCGATTATATTGAACTCTCTCTTGGTTAACAATTAGCCATTTTGTTTCTAGTAAATGTTTGCTATTTTAGCCGTAACAATACTTGAATAGGAGTAAATGGGATGTGATCAATAGTAGAATGTAGCGAAGCCCGGAGCGACCGAAGGGAGCAAGGCAAATAAGCATACTTGTATGTGCTATTGTACATTTACTCCCACTCACGAAACCACCAGCCAGCTTTACCATCAGGCGTCTTACATTTAATGGACATTCTAAAAGGCTTCTGCGATTCATAATCTAGAGTGTAAGTAGTATTGGCCTCAAGACGCTCTGTAATATATGTGTATCCAACCCTTTGTCTATCACTCTTAATGTACAACTTAACATCAGTCCACGCAAAATTGTCGTTATTCGTTATTGTAAACTGACCATCATTATAACTAACCTCAGCGTTGAGAGTTACTTCAGCAGTATCAGAACTACACGAACAGGCGCTTGTACCTACAGCTAAAATGATGACTGCTACGAACAATACTGCTAAACCAGTCATAGTCTTCTTCTTATCCGACATTACTCGCTCTCCCTTAACGTTTGTAATCAGGTTAGATTATTTTTCTACATTTGCCAGTCTTATAGTTAACCAAGTTTTCAAGTCTTTCTGCAACTTCATTATAACTCGTTTATCAACAATTCATCGTGATGTTCAGCCAGTAAAATAATCTCACTTATTTTGACGGTACGAGGAAAATGTCGCTCCTTCATCAAACCATTCAGCTTCAGCCTTGTCGGTCCCGCAGGCACAAGCAAATAGTCACTTGTCGGTAAATATGCAGTTATCGGAATATTACGAAAACAGAAACCGGGGTAGCTTGAGCCTTCGAAGAGAGAACTGACTACATCAGTAAATGAAATCTACCATCGGGAAATATAGGATTGCTCTATAGATTAGCCCTATCATCGTAATCTCAGTGTTCTTAGTAATTTATCCCGCTCCTCCGCCGGTAGCAGTTCGCTGTATCTAATGAGCTTCTCCAAACGCAAGTTAAGATCTCTAAAGTCAAGCTGCTCCGGCTTCGCCCCAAGCTTTATAGCTCGCGCATAAGCTGCCCTTAGCTCATCACACTCCTTTAGTAACCTCGACACCTCACCCTGTAATCCCCCGGGCCCCGTGAATATCTTGACCAGCTCTTCAAGCTCCTCAACCCGTTTTTTTAGCCTAGCCATCTCTTTATTCTCAAGTATTTCCTGCTGCTTAACCACTGTATCTTGTCCTTTTTCCCTACGCTGGAGAAAACGAAGCCTTTCAATACCTCTATCAGTCAAACACCACTGCCCACGATGGGTTAAGGGTGTATCCCCCATATCGTCGACTAAGCCTTGTTTCTTAAGCAGGCTGAGCTTTTTACATGCGTAAGAATAGGTATAGCCAAACTTGTCCATCAGGTCATAAGCGGTTATTACCTCCCTTTCCCTCATGAACTCCAGGAATTTCAGCTTTGTTGCTTTTGCCTCAGCCATAGTAGGTTATTTTACCATCTAGGCGGTAAAATAACCTACTAAATCAGGGTAGTCCCATAAAACAAAGGCTTTGGCCCGCTTAACACCTTAACAATTACCAACATGGCCAGTTCATAGTCTCGCTAGAGCACTAACTTTTCACTCAAGTCGGAGTTGAGCTTAGGTCTATTTGGACTACCCCAGTTGAGTCAAAGTTTGAGTCCGACCTACAGTAGAATAAGGAGGTGCCGGGATGACGTTCAAATGCATAGTACCCGGGTGTGAGGGTAGCAAAGCTGGGGAGGACTTTACCACTACAGAACTGGTTAGTGGTAAACATACTGACATAAGGAAATAGGCCAGCTAGGGTTCTTGCGACATGCCAGCTTTGAGATAGTTGGAGGTAAAACGACATTTCTTCATCAGGAAGAATGCCTGAGTGAATCTCATAATATTTTTAACAGCAGCTGGCAGGCTCAATTGGCTTCCCACCAGGTCACGGAGAAAGTTATTATTATCCTATATTTACGATGACAATTATCCGGCAGAGTATCAATGAAAAAGCAGGGCATTATTTTCCGACAAACGATGATTGGCTCGTGCTTGTGGAATCGACAATGCCGAAGCTGAAAGGGTTAACCCGAGAGCGACATTTCCAGGTACCCTCAGAATAAGGGAGATTATTTTACTAGCTAAACATTACGATGTTTTGTGCAACCGGTAGCTAACATTCTGGCTGATGGTGTCATCATGACAGATAGTGAAGGAAACATTTCACTGGTTAACAATGCAGCTGAAAAGCTGTTTAATATCAAGAACGCAACAGAGAAGCCGCTAATCGAGGTAGTGCGTGACCATGAGATGGATGAGGTAGTGCAGGTGTGTCTGAAAACAGGTCCTGAATAATTACGGTCTGCCGATAAGACCGGTAAGCTGCGAGACACTTTTTACCTCGTCCAGGTTCAGGACCAGTTCTTTTATCTGAGAAGCCGCCTTTTCGTTAAATTGGGCATAGGCGGAGCAATCCTCGAATTTGCAGATAATTTCTTCTTCGCTGGCTGGGTTCTCTGGTTCGCCTCTGGGGTGTTCAATACGGCAGGTGTAGCTGCTCCCGTCATTCAGTTTTACTTCGACCTCCTGGGCGCTAAAAATACCGCCTGCTGTCGGATCTCCAAGGGCAGACCAGTTAATCTTGCCCATTAGTTGTTTGATTGACGGCTCATTGACCTTATCATCGGTAAAATCCCTTAACCTTACGCTGCCGTTTATGAATGCCCTGGACAGGCAGTACCCCGGGCTGAACTTGCCTTCCAGTCCTGTTTGCGGCTGTCGGTAACTCCCTCCTTGCAGACCTTGAGGGACACGGAATTCTATTTCCGATATCTGCTGCCAGTCAATCGAGTGCTCTCGCCTGAGGGTTAAAGCTGCGTCCACACCGAAGTGACTTATATGTGCACAAGGATAAACCTTGAACATCAGCCCTGGAGAAATAATGTTCCAGGGATTGCCCAGGGAGTTGATAAGTTCGTCCATAGCCTGCTCCGAGATATTATCCTGACTGCCGGAGAATATATTACAGAAGCCCCCGGGGGATTCAAATATGCCCCTCCAGGAAGTAAATCCTTTGCTTGCCAGCAAAGCAGCTTCAACTCCGTTTCTGGCTGCATTTCCGGCATGTAGGGGATTGACCATGGTGCCGAAATTTCTTGATATCCCCCCGGCGAGTGAAGCCGTAATGCCGAAGCAGCTTATTAAATTGGCTTCATTAAGTCCAAGTAATTTAGCGACGGATGCCGCTGCCCCTATAACTCCGAATACCGATGTCCTGACCCAGCCCCTCTGCAGCGCTTCGCCCACAAGCAGCCCCACTTTAATGTACGCCTCCATGCCCAGACAGTAGGCAGTTATTAGTTCTCTACCCGAGGAGTTAAGCTTTTCACCGACTGCCAGAGTTGCCGGAAAGATTGCTGTAGTAGGGTGACCCAGGGCGACAGATGGAAAGTCCATGCAGTCGTCATAGTCAAGAGCATGTGCCATAGTGCCGTTGGCTAAAGTCGCCAGGGCACAGCTGGCTTTAAGACCGCTGCCAATGACAGTAGCTTCAGTTCGGGCCTCGTTTTCTTTTACCAGGCTGTTAATAATTTCGGCAACCGGTTCTCGACTGCCGGCCAGCGTTACACCGACATGGTCAAGTATCGCCATTTTAGCTGCATCGACCACTTCTCTTGGAAGGTCTTTATAACCGGTACCGGTAATGAAACGGGACAATTCTTCGGTAAACATTTCTTCCTTTCCTTTTTGACACGATGAATATTTTTGTCAAACCCGGCTATGCATGCGGTAAATAGGGTCTCATCGGCAAACCTCAGACAAATACCCCTCCCTATGCCGCGAACCCCACCCGTAACGATAGCCACTCTATCTTCAGGCAGCATCTGTTGTTACCTACTTACAATATGAAGTTGGTCCTTTAATTACTCGATAGCCAGTGATTCCACTTTCTCCGGCAGTGGTATTCCAGTGGTTGTATCCCAGCCCATCAAAGCGTAATAGGCTTTTCTTGCCTTATCCATAACAGCCCGGTCGAGGGGACTGTTGGATAGAGCGCCGTCGGTCTTGGGCTGGTAATATCGCTCAGGCAGTATATCATCCGCTGCCGAAAGTCCTTCCCTGATGTTGAATAACCTCGATACGGTCATGGTCCTTTCGGCAGCCGTTACCAGCTCACCCAGACCAGTATCCCAGCCGGTAGCTGCGGTCATGATATCCGTGTGTATCTGGTAAGTGAAGGGTGGGAATGAGCATACGACCATAGAGTCCTCCAGAATTTCTTTAAGCTGGGCAAGAATGAGTATTTTTACCTTTTGCGGACCCATATCATTTGGAGGCGGGGCCGTAAGTATTCCCAGAGGACGTAGCTGACCTACCCCCATATTGCTGGAAAGCCTGTTAACTCCTATGCTGTTGCTGTGGTCAGCACCGGTAGGGCCGACCATGTAACCCAGTGCGAAGGCCGGACTCAGTCTCGGCTCGTGCAGCCCTGCTTCCAGGCCTTTGACATTCATGGCAAAATCCTCTGAGCCCCTGCCAATCTTCTTCGCCATGCGGGCGGTCCCTTCGGCAAGCAGGTCGCCGATACCCTCCCGCCTGGCAATCAGGTCAATTACTTTAAGCATTGCTTCGTCATTTCCGAATCTCAGCTCGATGCCGCCGGTATCTTTCTCGGTCAGCAGGCCTTTCTCAAAACACTCCATGGCGAAAGCGATGACACCGCCTGTTGAAATGGTATCCAGTGAATAAGCCCCGCACCGTTCATTGCCCTTGCAGATGGCTTTAACATTGCCCACGCCGCAGTTTGAGCCCAGTGCTGCGATAGTCTCGTATTCGGGCCCTCCGTAGGCGGAGTCCACCGGATACGGTTCTTCAAACTTTACCACTTTCTTGCAGCGTATTGGACAGGCATAGCAGCCCTCCATGCCAACCCACATAGTTTCTTTCATTACCCCGGCATGTATCTGACTCGCTTCGGGGAATACGCCGTCGCGGAAATTGCGGATCGGCAGGTTCCCCGTTTTTTCGAACATCTCTACCTCACCTGAGCCTGTACCCATTGACGACAGGCGGTGAGGCTGGGATAGTACTTTTCTTATTTCTTTAATGAGCTCACTATCAGCTATCTTTGGCAGCCTGCGTCCTCTAACGGCAACTGCCTTGAGGTTTTTCGAGCCCATTACAGCACCGAGCCCGCCTCTACCGGCGGCATCATGAAGGCCATTCATAATGCAGGCAAAACGCACCATATTCTCACCGGCCAGCCCGATTAAGGCAACCTGTATCTTCTCATCATCAAGTTCGGTTCTTATGGCTGCCTCTGTTTCCTTGGTCTCCTTACCCCAGAGGTGACCGGCGTCTTTAATACTCGCCTGCCCGTCCTTAATCAAGA
>Ga0209636_10004221_pt1 | contig 14643 bp, 13 predicted proteins | sample DeeMarSWOR152_54_FD_187464 | JGI IMG/M metagenome (GOLD analysis project Ga0209636, IMG submission 187464) | Marine sediment microbial communities from White Oak River estuary, North Carolina - WOR-1-52-54 (SPAdes) (version 2) | ecosystem: Environmental > Aquatic > Marine > Intertidal zone >...
CTTCCCGACAGTGAAGGCATCAAGAAAGTGCTCAGGCTTCCCAGCGCCGCCGCTCGCAATCACTGGAATGTTGACCCTCTCAGCTATCGCCCTAGTCAACCTTAAGTCATAGCCATCCTCCGTCCCATCTCGATCCATTGAAGTGACAAGAAGCTCTCCTGCGCCTAACTCAGCCACTTCCGTAGCCCACCTGAGGGCATCGAGCCCCGTAGGCTTTCCTCCTGTCCCGCCATAGGTGTGAACTTCAAACCAGCAGGGGCCGTGTTCCGTTTCGATCATAGCCTTGTCAGAGCGAACTTCGTGTCTTCTCTTCGCGTCGATAGCGACGACAATGCACTGCTGACCGAATGTCTCAGAGAGCTCACTGATCAGCTGGGGATTCTCGACGGGAGCCGTGTTGACCGAGACCTTATCCGCCCCGTTGCACAACACAAGGCGAGCGTCCTCAACGCTTCGGATTCCGCCTCCTACGGTGAATGGGATTGTTAGCTCAGCAGCCACCGCCTTGACAACATCCTTCAGAATCTCCCTCTTCTCAGGAGAGGCGGTTATGTCCAAGAAGACGAGCTCATCAGCGCCTTCGTCAGTGTACCGCTTGCCAAGCTCGACAGGATCGCCCGCACCCCTGTGATCCACGAAACGAACTCCCTTGACAACCCTACCATGATCCACATCGAGACATGGGATGATCCTCTTCGCCAGAACCATATCGTCACACACCCATACAGTCTTCATTCTTCTTCGACAGTTCTTAAGGCTTCGCGTAGAGTGAACGAACCTTCGTAGAGGGCTTTCCCAACGACAACGCCGTAGAGACCTAGGCGCTTCAAACCGACAAGATCCTCGAGGCTTCCGATTCCGCCAGCCGCCATAACAGATATGCCTCTACGGCAAAGCCGAGCGAGAGCATCGAAGTCTGGACCAGACATAGTTCCGTCGCGCCCGACCGAAGTCACGAGGAAAAGATTGACGCCAAGCTTAGAAAAATCCGTAACAGCATCATCGACTGTGACGCGCGCTGAGGTCTTCCAACCGTGAACCATAACAACACCGTCAAGGTTGTCCAAGGCAACGACGACGCGGTCATCCCCAAACTCGTCCAGAAGGGTCTTCACGGCAGAAGGCTCCTTGAACGCGAGTGATCCCAATATTGCCCTATAGGCACCCTTGCCAAGCAAGATTCGCGCTTTGCTAAGGCTTCTGATTCCTCCGCCAACCTGAATGGAAACGCCGATCTGCCGGACGATCTCATCGATCAGATCGAGATTGCTTCCCATTCCCAGCGTTGCATCCAAGTCGATGACATGAATAGTACGTGCCCCTTGAGATTCCCACTTCCTGGCGAGAGTCAAGGGGTCGCCTAGATTTTCGTATGACTTGGCGGATTGTGGGTCTCCTCTGACGAGCCTGACGACCTTGCGGCTCATTATGTCTACGGCGGGGATTACCTCCATGACTCTTCCAACCCTCTATCTCTTCACAATCCGTGCAAAGTTCCGCAGAACGCGCTCTCCTGGCTTGCCCGACTTTTCGGGATGGAACTGGGTCCCATAGACATTCTCTGTGGCTATAACGGACGCGAAACTCAGACCGTAATCCGTCTCTGCTCCGACTATGTGTTTGTCTTCGGGATCTGCATAGTAGCTGTGGACAAAGTAGAAGTAGTCGTCTCCGCCTACTCCGTCCAAGATGCCATCAGGCTTGAAGACCTCAAGCGTGTTCCAACCCATATGAGGAGTCTTAACACTCCCCGGCAACCTCAAGACCTTCCCCTGCAATACGCGCAACCCGTCCCCAAGACTCTCTTGGCTCTTCTCGAAGAGGAGTTGCATTCCAAGACAGACTCCTAACAGTGGAACACCAGCCTCAACTAGCGTGACTATGTCCTGCCTGAGAGTCCGGAGGTTTTGTGATCCTGCCTTGAAGTTGCCGACGCCTGGAAGAATGATCGCATCTGCATTTCTGAGACCCCCTGATGCTGAGACGATCTTGGTATCTAGGCCAGTCTTTTGCAAGGCGCAGCTAATGCTGAAAAGGTTGCCGACGCCGCAGTCGATTATGGCCGCTTCAGGTATTTCATATGACCCCCTTGGAGCTGGGCACGCCGGTTCTTCCGGGGTCAATGGATACTGCTTGCCTCAAGGACAACGCCAGAGCCTTGAACGCAGCCTCAACCTTGTGGTGATCATTTGATCCGTACTGTACGTTGACGTGGACGGTTGCCCGTAGAGCCATAGCCAGAGTCTCTAAGAAGTGGTGGATGTTTTCGCAGGGCATGTCTTCGATCTTCTTGCCTCGAAGCTTCAGGTCAATCTTCACGTACGGCCTCTTCGCAAGGTCGAGTGCAGCAAGGGCTAGTGAGCAGTCCATGGGCACGATGGCATGTCCGAACCTTCTTATCCCCTTCGAGTCGCCTAGGGCCTTCAGGATAGCCTCGCCGAAACATATGGCAACGTCTTCGAGTATGTGATGCGTCAAGTCACCTCTGGCCTTAACGTTTATGTCGATCAGGCTGTGGGTTGCCAGAGAATTGAGCATGTGATCCAGGAACCCAACCGAAGTATCAACCTCGGCAGAGCCTGAACCGTCAAGTCCCACCTTCGCATAGACGTCTGTCTCGCTCGTCTTTCTCGAAACTTCACCCGTTCTCAACTCTTTTCCCTCCTTATCGTCTCCAATGTGACAGGTAACTCGTTGACTGAAGGAACAATCAAATCGCAACCAGACTCAAGGAAACCTTGTAGAACGACGTCCTCAAGACCCGAATATCGGTATACCCCAGCAAACAGGAAGCGCTTGCCAAGATCATTCGCTTCCCGCACCATAATAGCGTCCTCCATAGAGTCCCCGACATAAAGGGCGAAGTTGAAGTCGCCAAAAGTCTCAGCTGCCTTCAGAAGCGAGAAGGGATGAGGCTTCTTCAGGTTCACCTTCAACCCCTCTACACTTGTCTGGAGACTCTCATTCTCTTCCATAGTCTCAAGAAAGACTAAGGCTGTTGGGCTGAATCGTTCCAACAGGTCTCCTAGTACGTATTCCGCTGATCCGAGCCTGCTCCCAGATGCGATGCCGAGGTTAGCCTTACCCAAGACGGAGGTTAGGCGATCCAATGTTTCAGGTCGGATTATGAGTCTCTCGTTTTCAATCATGCCCTGCCCGGTGTTGAATCTCAGTTCGGCGCCGTAAGTCTCTTGGAACAGTTCGCCGCCGCAGAAAAGCTCCTCGAACACGGTGGCAATTATGCTTTGGCCTACCTCTTCAGGACAATGGAGAAAGCGTTTCAGGCTGTTGTAGAAATCCAGGAAGTCCCCTGAGACACCCGGAGCCTCTACCAGATTCTTGTCGACAGAGTCCATTCCGCTTGCGTCGAGGAGTTCTGTGAACTCCCTCAATCTGACAGTTAGCCCATCAAAGAATTCGTTGGTCAGCACCTCGGGCACTGGTTCCTTCCTCGCGGCTTCTCTGATCGAGGAAAAACGTTCGAACGCGTTAGGTTGCCTTCCATACATCTCCATGCGTTTCTGAAGTTTCTCTCTATTTTCACGGGGCAGATTGCTTAGCGTGAACATGAGGATTCCGTATACGGTGTCCCAGTCGTTGTTGAAGCCCCCGCTCTTCCTGAAAAGGAATATGATCTCGTCGAAGGTTAAGCTTTCGGGGAATGCGTGTCCGGTCAGGCCTTCAAGTATATATGCGGCTGCCTTCGAGATGGCTTTGTTGTAGGAGTCTCGTATGTCGATAAGAACCCCATCACAATCAAAGACGACAGCGTCGACACTTCTCAATTGCTTCACCCTGTCCTTCCTGACGTAGGCTTTCCCGCCTCTAACGTTGAACACCGCGTACTTCTCAGGCAACATTCTAGTCTAGAACCTCACCTAGAGTGTCGAGGAACCTCTTCGTCATCGGGGGCGGCGCAACAGTGACCCTTAGACAATTCTCGAATTGGAGAACGCGACCTATGTTTCTCACGATTACGCCTTTCCTGAGCAGTTCTTCGTAGACTTCGTCTGAGCTCCTCTCGACCTGAAAGAGCACGAAATTGGTCTTTGAATCGAAGGCTTTAGCACCTTTCATTTTGGTGAGCTTTTCTATGAGCCTGCTTCGTTCGGCCTTCACGTCTTCTGTGGCTCCCCTTATGGTCTCTGTCTTTTCCAGTAGCTTGAGAGCTGTCTTCAGACCGATAAGAGTCACACTGTAAGGCATCTGAAATCTCTCATTCATAGCCTTTGCGAGTTCAGAACTTGCGATCGCACAGCCGACTCTTAAACCGGCCAAACCGAAAACCTTTGAGAACGTTCTAAAGACCGCAATATTCTGATAGTCTTCTACGAGATCGACAACAGAGCCGTCTGAGAAATCCACGTAGGCTTCGTCCACAGCTATTAGCCCATCAAACTCCTCTGCTAGAATCTGTATATCTTTCCGGGTGAACTGGTTCGCTGTTGGATTGTTAGGAGAACACAGGAAGATCAGTCTGGTTCTAGGCGTGACCGATGACAGCATCTTGGCAGCGTCAAGAGAGAAGTCTTCCCTGAGCGGAATCGACTTGTAAAGTCCTCCTTGGATCCTAACGCACCGCTCATAGATTGAGAATGTGGGATCGACAGAAAGAGCCTCGTCGCCGCTTCTCAGAAACATCTTTGACACCAAATCAATCAACTGGTCGCTTCCAGTTCCTACCACAATCTCCTCAGCCGGAACTCCCACGTATTGACTCAGCGCATCCCTGAGATCTCTCGTCTCATCTCTAGGGTAGATCCGAGGGTCAACCTCTTCCACGACCTCCCTCAGCGTCTCTCTGAGAAAATCGAGGGGGACAAAGAAGTTCTCGTTAGAGTTGAGCTTCAAGATCTCAGAGGGCTTCCTGCCTAACTTGACCGCCAAACCCTCAATCGTCTCGCCAACATCATACTTGCCCAAGCTCTGACTCTCAGCCAGAATCTGGTCAAGCATCGTTCCGCCGTATCTACGCATCTTTGAACCTTGCCTCCACAGCTAAAGCGTGATTCAACAAGCCTTCACTCCGGGCCAAGACCTTCATGTGTCTCCTCACTTTGAGAAGACCCTCCTTTGAACACTCAACAACATTAAAGCGCCTAACGAAGTCAAAGACCGAGAGACCCGAATAGACGTGACCAAACCCTTCTGTGGGTAGAATGTGGACTGTTCCCAGACAATAGTCGCTCGCAGATACAGGGGTATACTTGTCTATCAAGATTAAGCCCGCAGACGTGATCTCTTCGGAGATACTCCAAGGGTCTCGTGTGATGATTTCGAGGTGTTCTGGAGCAAAATCGTTGACGAAACTGATAGCCTTTCCCATATCTTTGCAAAGCAACACCTGACAGTTTCTGGACAGGTTTCCAGCAACAGTCTGCGCGTTGGGCAATGAGGACGCCATCTGCTCCAGTTCTTTGACGACCATCTCGGCGAGGTCTGTTGAGGTTGTCACTAGAATCGAAACTCCGTCTCTATGCTCTGCTTGGGAGACCAGATCCGAGGCTACGAGTCGAGGGTCAGCGGTTTCATCCGCAAGGACAAGTATCTCGCTTGGACCAGCAGGAAGATCTGTAGGCACATCTCGGGAGACCAGCATCTTAGCCATCATAACGTACTTGTTGCCCGGTCCGAACAGCTTGTCTACTCGCTGAATGGTCTCGGTTCCGTAAGCCAAAGCCGCGACCGCCTGAACTCCTCCGACCCTGTAGATCTCGTCCACGCCACAGATGTCCGCGGCCACCAATATCAAAGGGTGTACCTCCCCTCCACTCCTAGGCGGAGAACAAACGGCGATCTCAGGAACGCCCGCCACCTTCGCGGGAACTATTGCCATGAGCAAGCTGCTCGGATAAGTGGCTTCTCCGCCTGGGATATAGCAGCCCACCCTCCGAATCGGGGATGCGCGGCTGCGAACCTTGACGCCGTTTGACCCGTATTCGAAATTCAACCGGCGCAAGAGCTCTCCCTGGAATGCCTCCACGCGGCTCTTCGCAAATTCGATCGCGGAGATCTGTTCTTCGCTGACCTTTTCGTAAGCCTTCTCAATGTCTTCACTGTCTACGCGGAGATGTCCAGAGGACAACTTCACACCATCGAACTTCATGGCGAAATCGACTAAGGCGTCGTCCCCTCGCCCCTTCACCTCCTCGATCATGGGCCTCACATAATCCGCCAGTTTCGAGCTAAACTTCTTGATTCTGGGCCACCTTGCCTCCAAGATCTGCGGGGATACGGCAGAGACTTCCAGAATCTTGATCTTCAGTAAGTCGCTCAGCGTTATTCGCCTCCAGCGTTTATTTCGTCAAGCGGCAGAACCTGTCTGGGTTCGTAGACGACCAGTCCCTGCGCTAGTTTCCTCAGAGTTGGGAGCAGCTCTAGGAAAAGGTCTCTCTCTATCACCGTGTTCACCGAGTACCAGTTCTTGTCTGATAGATGTGCGATCGTTGGCCTCTTCAAAGCCGGCAGGCTCTTCAAGAGCTTCTGCAGGTTGTCTTTGTTGACGTTCACGAAGATGTGAAGCTTCTTCCTTCCATCCACGACTCCCCTCAATAGGGTCAGAATGTCGTAGATCTTCTCTCTTTTCGAGGGGTCCTCCATTGCTTTCTTGTTGGCTATCAGTGCAGCAGAGGATTCCATGACGGTCTCGATCAGTTTGAGGTCGTTCTGCTCAAGGGTTACCCCCGTATCAATCACGTCGATTATTGCATCAGCGTTCTCAGGAGGCTTGGCCTCAGTAGCCCCAAAAGAGAGAAAGAGAGCGACCTTCTCGTTTTCGCCCTTCTTCCACCATGGAGCTATCATGAGCGGCTCGGTCTCACCATAGAGCCTACAGTACGCAGGGCTATCCCTCAAGTACTCCGACGCGAGATTGAGGTACTCTGTAGATATCCTCAAGCGCTTTCCCTCACGAGAAAACTCCTCCAACAGGTCTGAAAGAGAGTTTATTGCTGTCCAAGGCTTCGGCACGGCTACAACAAGCCTGACAGCGGAATATTCGAGGTTCAGGAGAACCTCGACATCAGCTTGTGTCTCACGGAGCCAGTCGAGCCCGGTGATTCCTAGGTCCTGCAATCCTTCGCTGACGAAGACAGGTATCTCCTGAGGTCGGAGGACCTTCAACTCTATCTTCGGATCGTTCAGTGTCGGGCGGTAAGTGTATTCCTCACCCGAGATCACATATCCTGCGCGCTCTAGGGTCCTGTATGTCTGTTCCGCTAGGTGCCCCTTCGGTATGGCAAATCTGATCTTCTCCATCATCCATCACCACAACTCAGCATTCTAACCTGTAACAACAACGACAATGACGCTATGCACGTGAAGACAGCGTACGAGAAAAAGGGAATAAAATAGGTAAAACGTGATGCGGGGCCTAACATGGGGTCAGATAGGCTAAGAATGAACGCAGTCGCCCCGTGTGAACTCGATCCCTCACTTTCCACCACACGCACAGATAGGCACTCCCTCTGTTTATATAAGTCTTTCTATAGATGGATACTGTTGGCTTTCATACTGCTAACTATCATTGGGGAGGAGGATCCAATTCCTTAATGGCTTCACGTATAGACTATTGATGGACTTAGAGTGTACTATTATTGGGTGTCGAGAAAAGGACTCAAGAATCGTTTGATTTCCGACTCTGGCACAACATCTCGTCTCCAGAGGAAATGGACGTATCAAGACATTTCGAGTATGACGAAGATTCATTGCATCTGCTAAAGAAATGGCTCAGACTTGATGGGAAGAACGTGAGGAAAATAGTTGAAGTAGGCTGTGGAAGTGGCTATTTCACAGGCAAGCTACTGGAATTAGCTTCGTCACTAGAGGAATTTGTGGGAGTCGAACCAGACGATGTTCTGAGAAGACATGCAGAATCAAAGCTTTCACCAAGAGTCAGATTCCTGAAAGGTTCTGCAGAAAAACTACCTTTGCCTGATGAAACTTCCGACCTTACCGTATGTCATATTGTTCTCTGCAATCTTCCAAATGCCAAAGATGCTGTTTTGCAGATGGTAAGAATCACTAAGAAAGGAGGAATCGTCGCGGCTATAGAGCCATCCAAAGGAGGAATCACGTATTATCCTAATGAAAGATTGACCCATTTGGAGTCGCAGGCGCATCAGGAATTCGCGAAGGTAATCTGGGATATGCGACGAAAGCAAATGCGATATCCCGAAGATTGGACGCCGAAAATGGATAGGTATGCCGAAATCTTCCATTCATGTGGCTTGGAAGACGTTGAACAACATGGGATATGCTCAGTCTTTCTGCTCAGCGACCCGAGAAGAAAACAAGATGAGCTGCTCGTTTGGCTAGGGCAAAGACTTTCAATATGGAGGAAAGGATGGAGACGGTTCAGAATGATCCTTCAAAAGGGAGGCTTTGGAGAATCCCTGCTTAGAGAATACTATGATACCAGGAAGACATATCTTGAAAACCTTATCGAAAATCCAGAGCTCATTCTGAAGACCCATGAACTGCAAATATCGCATCGATTGGTCACTATTGGGTTCAGAGCTCCCGAATCTGAATCAGAACAACATGCGCGACATCGGTATTGCGGGGGAATCCTATAACTGCACTAGCTTCGACATCCCGGTCCACTGGAAGTTTCCTGCAATTCGTGCTTTCTAGGGGGCCCATGGCTTGAAAGACCCGTTCAGTCTAGAAGCGAAGTACTATGACAAGATCTGGGGGTCGACCCGCAATCCCGAGCTTTATGAGGAGCAAGCACTCTTCCTTCACCGGGTTCTGGAGAAGCATGAAGCTGTAAGGGTTCTGGATCTGGCCTGCGGAACTGGAGGACACTATCTCGAGCTGTCGAAACTGGGATATGAGATCGTTGGATTGGATATTAGCCAAGCAATGCTAGAGAGAGCAAGGCAAAAGCTTTCGGAAGAAGGTTTGAAGGCTGACTTCGTGCTTTCCGATATGAAAGCGGCATATTCTTCGCTTGAGAGAGAAAAGGTTTCGTTGCCTTTTGATGCGGCTATTTGCATGGGTTATTCTCTCGCCCATATACCTGATGACAGATCATTGGAGCAGACATTGGAGGAAGTTCGCAGAATATTGAGACAAGATGGGCTCTTAATCTTCTTGGTGAGAAACGCGAAGCATCTTAGAGATGACCTCATGAGACAGGTCAGAATGGAAACGCTCCTGAATGAACCGGGCCCTCAGCTTGCTCTTCTGTGCTACAACTACCGGGATGACAGTAATCCTGACGTTCTGGTATGGAATGCTCTCTGGCTCATAAACGACCATGGAAAGACAGATTTCCAGGTCAGAACGCATCGCCTCAGATGGTTCAGGTATGGCCACCTGAAACAATCACTCGAAGACCACAACATCTCTGTCATCAGCACTTACGGTGACGCGCTGGGGCAGGAAGGATTTCAGGAGGATGTGCATGATTCCATGCTTATGGTATGCCGGAAGAGGTGAGCAGGCTTGGAACCTGATCGTGTCAAAGAGCTAGTCAAGAAGCACTATACCGAGCATGGGATCGGGGAATGGGAAAGGCTGACCGGGCATCCGTATCATAGGCTAGAGCTTGACACCACTATGCATTTTCTCAAGAAGTACCTTCCAGCGAAAGGGCTAGTGTTGGATGGAGGCGGAGGTCCCGGAAGATACACGATCGAGCTAGCGAAGCTCGGATATGACGTCGTCCTGCTTGATCTGACTCCGGAATTACTTGAGATAGCAGGGGAGCAGATAGAGAAAGCGAGAGTCGGGAACAAGGTGAAGCAGATCATCGAAGGTTCCGTCGACAACCTATCTATGTTTGAAGACGATGCTTTCGATGCTGTGCTCTGTTTGGGAGGACCTTTGAGTCACCTTTTGGACAAAGAACAGAGACAGAAGGCTGCTGCTGAGCTGGTCAGAGTTGCCAAGCACAATGCTCCAGTCTTTGTCTCAGTCATTGGGAGACTCGCCGTCTTGATGAATACTGTTGTCTACCTGTGGCCAGAGCTGAAAGCTGACCCCGATGTCTGGAGGAAGTACGTTTTGACAGGCGACTACTCAGGGGAATACGAATTCACAGCATGTCACTTCTACCTTCCAGAGGAACTGGAAGCCGAGTTCAAGGACAAGGCAAAAATCCTCGAAATGGTGGGCTTGGAAGGCATGTTCTCAACTCACACAAAAGAATACAATGAAGTCTACGAGATGGGAAAACACAACGAGATACTCTGGGAAACGCACCTACAGACCTGCACGAACCCGAGTCTAATAGGCATCAGCGAACACTTCATGTTAGTCTGCAGAAAAAAGTCTCCAGGGGATTCGACCTAAAAACGCAATCCTGAAGAGGAGATCGATCACTCTAGAGCCGACTCCATCTGTTGCCAACTCCGACCATTAGCAAGCAGACCTAAGTCACGAAGCCAACCAGAACTTGCACCGAACTTTCATTGGACTTCACAATAACTTCAACAGTTCTTTCACCTCAAGACAGAGCTGAAAACAATCCCTGACCAAAGAAAAAAGACCGACAAGACAACTGTCAAGACTCTCATCGGCCTAGAGAGGGGAGGGTAGAGAATGCGGCACGGAAAGACCACCCGCAGCCGCAACACGCGAGAACGCAACGAAAGGAGGATCTACACGAAGACCTAGAGGAACCCTTTCCGATCAGGCTATCTCATGTATTTCGCTAGTGCTGTCTTGACTTCCAAGCCTTCGTGGACGATTCCGCATAAGACTTTGACCATCTTCGCCGGACTCTCATGTTGGAAAACATTTCTCCCGGTCGCCGCCCCAGCACCCCCAGCATGGACTGAATCCAGGACCATCTGGCAGAACTCCTCATCAGTCTCGGTCTTCGGTCCGCCAGCCATCACAACTGGAACCGGACAACCCTTAACAACTTCCCTGAAAGCCTCCTCGCTGCCAGTGTAATTCGTCTTAACGATGTCGGCCCCCAACTCAGCGCCTATCCGAGCAGCATGCTTCACAACCTCTACATCATACTGGTCCTTGATCTTCTCACCCCTCGGATACATCATCCCCACCAGAGGCATACCCCACTCCTCACAGATCTCCGCCACCTCCCCCAGCACTCTCAGCTGCGCAGGCTCAGTCTTCGAACCAATATTGATGTGAACGGAGACAGCGTCAGCCCCCAGCTTTATCGCCTCAATCACGTCAGCAACAAGCACCTTATCGTTCGGATCCGGACCCAAAGCCGTGCTCCCAGACAAATGCATTATCAATCCTATGTCTTTCCCATAGCCCCTGCAACCCGCTCTTATGATCCCCTTATGCAAAAGAACAGCATTCGCTCCGCCCTCCGCGACTAGGTTCACAGTGCTCCTCATGTCCTGCAACCCCTTGATAGGTCCAACCGTCAAACCATGGTCCATAGGGACGATCACAGTCTTCCCTGTGTCCCTGTTCATCACGCGGTCCAGCCTAATCCTCTTCCCAATCTCTGTCACAATTCAACCATCCTTTTCTTCTACTCGACCGAATGTTACGCCCCTAGAATAAATGGGGTTTCAGCATAAAAGATTTAGCCCGCCCCGCCTTCTTCCCGCTGGAAAAGCCGGGTAAAGACCAAGCCGCAAAGGAAAGGCAAAGGCAGCATGTTCCCGCACAAAGGCTTATATATTACATCATCGTAGAGACGGAGACGCGGAGAGCCTACAGATGAAACACAGATTCATGTCTAGGCTTTTCCATTCGACGCGCATCATGCGTTCCTTCGGCTACTTTAGTAGCTATTACGCCACATACTAGGCAGGAAGAGACAGAAACTTTCGTTTCTCAGGTCTCTGCTCTCTTCTCTCTTGGGGGTTTGTTGAGTTTGAGTGTAACCAAAGGCAGGAGGAAGTTCGACCGTCTCGTGGTCAAATTCGGAGGAACAAGTCTGACCGACGGGCCAAGCATATCACGCGCCGCCGATTCCATCATCAAGAAAGCCGAGAAAGGCGCCCAGATGGCCGTTGTAGTCTCAGCAATGGGAAAGACAACAGACCTCTTAATCAACGCCGCAAACCAGGCGTGTGGAAATGCCATCCCAGCCGACGAACTCGACGACATCTTGGCAATGGGTGAAAGTACCAGCGCGAGGATCTTCGCCGCCGCAATAAGGGCACGAGGAAAAGACAGCCAGTACATCGACCCTTGCGATGCTGACTGGCCAATTGTGACGGACGACACGTTCAACAACGCCAAACCCATCCCACACGCCTGCGCGCAAATCGTGAAGACTGGTATCAAGCCTCTGCTCGAAAGAGGAGTGGTGGTAGTTGTACCCGGCTTCATCGGCAAGACGGAACGCGGAGAGATCACAACGATGGGAAGAGGAGGAAGCGATGTCACAGCCCTGATTCTAGCCCGTTCACTGCCCGCACACCAAGTGATCTTGGTTACAGATGTTGAGGGCATCATGAGCGCCGACCCCAAGATCATCAAAGCCCCACAGAAGCTCAGAGAGATCCCGATGGACGCGCTTGTAGGCATAGCTGACTCTGGGACAAAGTTCATCCACAAAAAGGCATTGCGCTACACTAGCCCTCACATAGACATAAAGGTCATCAGCAATTCCTCAGCGGATCTCGACTCAGAGGGAACCCTAATTCGCGGCAATTTCCCAAGCAACATCGTGGTGGAGCCATATCCCGAACCCGTCATGGCGGTCACGGTAGTCGGAAAACTGGCTTCTGAATCGCCGCGAACGCTCCTTGAGATCCTTGGAGAAGTCGGGAAGGCTGGCGCGCCCATTCTGGGCATGTCTGCAAACCACGATTCCTTGATCCTTTACCTGCCGATTAACGTGGCTGAAACTCTTCTAGAGTCTTTGCACTCAATTGTAGTCAGGGACGAGAGAGCTTTGGCCCTGGCAGTGAGGAAGGATCTGGCATTCGTAAGGGTTAAGGGTCTAGGTCTAGAGGAAACCCCAGGGATAATAAGCAGCATCAGCAAAGCCTTAAACTCAGTAGGCGTAAATATCTATGGTATCTTCACCATCGCATCTAGCATACAAATGTTCGTCGACACTAAAGACAAGGAGAAAGCAATCCGCCTAATAGAAGAAACAGTAAGAGCGAACGCCAACTGACCGCTACCGATATCAGCAAAGGGGATAGCTAGAAGTGAGAGAACTCTGGATAAAGGTTGACCCGTGCTTACCTCAAAGCGAAAAGAGGGAATTGCTAAAGCAGACTTCCTCGTTCTCTTCTGCCTTCATAGTCGAACCTGAAGATGCTGAGCTGGCAAGGGAATCGGGCGCAAAGACCATCGTATGCACATCTGAGACCGGAGACATCATGCTCGCAGAAAACCTCGAGGACATCGGCAAAGCAAGAAAAAAAGGAAAAGAAGCATGCATACTAGTGACCGTCAAGTCGAAGGGAGACGAGAAGAAGATAGCGACTGCAGCCGAAGCCTCCGCCGATTACGTGGTAGCCTTGTGTCCTGACTGGAAGGTCATACCCTTGGAAAACCTCATTGCAGAGATCCATGGGAAAACTAAGCTTCTCGCAATTGTCGCGAGTTCTCAAGAGGCAAGGATAGCCCTCGAAACTCTAGAGACGGGCGTGGACGGAGTCGTAGCCGACGTGTCAGATGTAGATGAGATAACCAAGATCAATGAAACCGTCAAGGCTGTCAGAACGAGAGTGGCGGAAATCGAGTCCGCAGAAAAGATAGAGCTCGTGCCGGCGAGAGTCACGGAGATGAAGCCTCTTGGTTTGGGCGCGCGCGTCTGCATAGACACATGTGATCTGATGAAAGAAGGAGAAGGCCTGCTGGTCGGCTGCCAGTCTCTGGGACTCTTCCTTATAGAAGCCGAAGTCCATGAGACGCCCTTTGTTGCCCCCCGCCCTTTCAGGGTGAATGTCGGATCGATCTCGCTGTACGTTCTTGCGCCCGGAGCAAAAACCAGATACCTGTCCGAACTGAAGGCTGGTGACGAAGTTCTGGTAGTGGACCGCCGAGGGAGAAGCCGGACAACAAATATAGGTCGGGTCAAGATAGAATGGAGGCCGTTGCTTCTTATCGAAGCCGAACGCGAAGGAAGAACTGTCAAGACGATACTTCAGAACGCGGAGACGATAAGAGTAGTGACTGCTGACGGAAGCAGATCCGTCATGGACCTTAAGGAGGGAGATGAGGTTCTAGTGCGCCTCGAAGAAGGAGGCAGACACTTCGGAACGCTTGTGACAGAAGAGAAAGTGATCGAAAGGTGAAGCCGCGAATCTGCGTCCCGCTGCCCGCCCGAAGCCTTTCCGAGCTTGCTCAAATGCTCAGGAGAGCGGAGGAGTCGGGTGCAGACCTGTTGGAGTTCCGTCTAGACTACTTGACCTTGCCAGCTCGGGATGTCATGGGCAGTCTGGGGGAAGTCGTTGGCCGAGCTTCCGTTCCCGTTATCGCTACAAACAGGCAGTACAAGCAAGGAGGACAATGTCTCCAGAGCGAAGAGGAAAGAGTTGAAACGCTAGTCAAGGCAGCCTCAGTCGGATTCCAATATGTAGATCTTGAGCTGACCACGGCGGGACTGAAGCCAGCAGTTGGGAAAGTCAAAGACTGCGGCGGGACACCAATCGTCTCCTTCCACGATCTCGAGGGCACCCCCGAGGAGTCCGAGATGGAGAAGATTGCGACCTCTCAAATCGAAGCCGGGGCGGAAGTCTG
>Ga0209636_10004222_pt1 | contig 14641 bp, 6 predicted proteins | sample DeeMarSWOR152_54_FD_187464 | JGI IMG/M metagenome (GOLD analysis project Ga0209636, IMG submission 187464) | Marine sediment microbial communities from White Oak River estuary, North Carolina - WOR-1-52-54 (SPAdes) (version 2) | ecosystem: Environmental > Aquatic > Marine > Intertidal zone >...
TTAAAGCCTTGCACTGGAAGAACTGGAAATACATTATGGCACCTAAAGAGGAGTTGTATGACCTTTCTCAAGACACTAGCGAAACAAATAACCTTATTCGCCTCAAAAGTCGCCAAAAAGAAAAATTGAATAGAGAGATGCAAAGATTTATTCAGAAGAAATCTATCACTGCCCTGAATGCAGCAAGGAGAAAAAGTCTTAATAAAGAGGAGATTGAGAGGCTGACCGCCTTGGGCTATCTGACCTCAGTAGTGAAAACAGCCGGAAAATTGGACCTTCCCGATCCTAAGGATAAGATACAGATAGTCATTGACTTGGAGAAGGCAAAAAAGCATTTCGACAGAGAAAACTATGATTTGGCTATACCACTGGTAAAAGCCGTTGTAGACAGCAATCCTGGAGTGATATTGGCTTTTCACCTGTTGGGGAACTGTTATTTTCAAAAAGAAATGTTTGCTGAAGCGCTGGAGAATTACCGTTATGTATTAACCCGCCAGCCCGATTTTATTATTGTCGCTTATGATGTGATTGAGTGCTTCTCAAGAATGGGAAAAATTGATGCTGCCATCGAAGAGGCAAAAAAATTCCTATTGATTTATCCAAGAGATTACACTCTCCTCAGGAAGCTGGCTAGCCTGTATTATTCTCGAAGAAAATACGACCAGGCGATTGATATCTTAAAGAAACTTTATCAAATGAATAAAACTGATTCAGAAGTCCTGCGTTTAATCGTTAATGTCTCTATCATAAGAGAAGATTTTGAAAATGCCAGAGTGTATGTTGAGCGGGCTTTGGATATTAATCCTCGCTTGCCTCAAGCTCATTTTCTACTCGGGCAGATTGAGAGCGCCCAGGGAAATTCTCTGAAAGCCATCTCCCTTTACAAAGAGGAGCTGACAGTTAATCCCCTGAACTCCCAAGCAGTCTTTTATCTTGCCGAAGAATTGCGCCTTTCTGGAGATTATCCTGCCGCCATCTCTTATTATCGAAAAACCATTGAGTTGGACCCTGGTTTTAATGTTCCTTATTTCATCATAGCCAAATACCTGTTGATGAAAAAAGTTCAAATCTCCGAAGCCATCCGCCTTTGCAAAAAAGGAACTGAAATTGAACCGAAAAACCAATATACCCTCCTTGGCTACTCTCTATTGATGCAGATTTATTCAAAGCTCGGCGACAGTGAAAAGGTTGATTTTTATGCAGCTGAGGCCAGAAAACTTCAAGCACTCCTTGGTCAGGTCATTGGGCAGCAAGAATAATGTGTATCGATTTTGTTTCCTTTAAAGCCATTTTCCAATGATCATTATTAAATTGTTTAATATAATTGCAGAAAAATCCATGACTTTTACAGATTATGATATTGAAATAAAATCACTGCCTAATTATTTTATTTATGGGAAAAAAGTACTGTTTTGAAATAACTAACGCAGCAAGACAAAAATACTCTTTGAGAAAAGGAGGTGGTATATCAGACGATAAAAGAAAAAAGCAAAAAAAATTTATAAGGAGGAACTATGAGTAGAAAATTAACATCTACTTTCGTCACTGTTCTTCTCACCTTGGCTCCTGCTTCCTTACCTCTTTATTCCCAATCCCTGGTCACAGGAGCTATTGAAGGAAAGGTTATTACCGATACCGGTGAGGGCCTTCCCAGGGCAAGAGTTATCCTCACCTCGAAGATGATCATCGCAGGTCAGATTGAGAAATCCACGGATGCAAATGGCAATTTCCGTTTTCCTCTTCTTCAACCTGGCGTTTATGCTCTTAAAGCTGAAATGGAAGGATTCGCTCCTGCAGAGCAAACTGGCCTTCGAGTCCACTTGGGCAAAACATTGAAGCTCTCCCTTACGCTTCAAGTCAAAAAAATCGGCGAAGAAGTTTTAGTCGTGGCCCGAGCGCCGCTAGTGGATATGAAGGATTCTGCTACTGCTGTGACTAACCTGCCTACAGAGCTTATCCAGAACATACCAAACCGTCAGAATTGGCAGGACATCGTGAATTTTGCCCCTGGAGTCACGAGTGACAGCGCTTATGGTGCTCCTATTCAAACCGGAATCAGCTATCAAATCGATGGGGTGAACGTTTCCGACCCTGGTGAGGGACGGAAATGGGTCAGGTTGGACTATAATGCTGTTCAAGAAGTGTCCATATCTGGAGTAGGTGCATCGGCGGAGTATGGCGAGTTCTCTGGTGTGGTTTTCAATACAGTCACTAAATCGGGAACCAACAGATTCGAGGGTTACGCAGAACTTCTGTTTCAGGGCAGAGGTTGGACAAGTTCTCATGAGAAAGCAGAAGCTGAAGGGATAACCTACCAGGAGAGGTCAGAAATCGGTGTATCCTTTCAACTTAGTGGTCCGATTATCAAGGACAAGCTCAACTTTTTTGTCTCGGGTGCTTGGTACAATGTCAAAGCCTATTATGACGAAGGCGATCCTTCTAACTGGTATACGCCGAAAATTTTTGGTAAGTTGAGCTGGCAGGTCTCAGGCAACACCCGTTTTAATCTTTTTGGCCAGTACGATGATAACCGAAGTCCTCAAGCGTTTGGTGGATGGATGTTTAGAGAGGGCGCCAATGCCGAGTATGAGTCACCTAATTTTATTCTCAATGGAGACATTCTCCATGCCTTCTCAGACAAGACCTTTGCAGAAGTAAAATTTGCCTATTATAATGGAAGAGCAGAGACCACTCCGGTCAAAGGGGATGAGCCAGGCCACGTGGATGCTTGGAACTGGGTTTACTACGGCAATTACATCTACCGTCCCCATGATAAGAAAGAACGACTTCAGGTTAAAGCCAGTGTTTCCCATCATGCCGATGATTTTGTGGGAAGCCACGATTTCAAAATCGGAGTCGAATACCAAAAAGGCCATTTCTTGTACGGAGATAACACGGTCGCCTACTATGACTACGCTATGGGTTATTATTACCAGTATACGGTTGTCGGAAGCTGGGGCTATGAGCATGAGGGCTATGTCAGCACCACAGGTTTTTTTGTTCAGGATAACTGGAGCATTACCGATCGTCTGACCATAAATCCGGGAGTAAGGTACACGACTTATCGAGGGAGCGTCGAGACTTCTGATATAAAAGTCAAGCCCGAATCAACCATTGCCCCCCGGATCGGCTTGACTTTCGATGCCTTGGGAGACCGTTCTCTTGCCTTGAAGGCTCATTGGGGCCGCTATTATGACAACCTCTACGTCCGAGGATTTAAGGGATTATCCAAAGACAACTGGGAATCCTGGGGGTATTATATTGTTGATATGGACCTGTGGCAGAGCTCTTATGCAGCTGGAAATCCCGACCCAGCCAGTTATGAAGTTTGGTGGTATGACCCTGGTCGTGCAACGAATGTCTCGGTTGATGATGATTTGAAGCAGGCCTACATGGATCAGTGGACTGTGGGTCTTGAGTACGAACTCTGGAAGGACACTTCCATTGGTGTTACCTATATCAACAGACACCATAAAGAACTGCAAGGACAGATTCCGATCAATTCAAAATGGATTCCGGTGGACATCGAAAATCCGGTGGGCGGCACAATCACCGTTTATAAAGCGGATTACAATGTGAATGCAACCGAATGGTTAATCACTAATCCGAGTAAAGAAAAGTTTCCAGGCATCGTTTATACCGATCCTTACCGGAAATACGAGGGATTTGAGATTTCTCTGAACAAGCGATTCTCTGATAACTGGATGATGCTAGTATCGTATGTCTATGGTAAAGCTACTGGCACAGTCGACAACAATTCCACCCGGCTGGCTGCAGGAGCAGAGACCAATTCTGGATGGGCAAAGTTTTATCATAGCCCTAACACTCAGATAAATTCCGATGGCCATCTCACTTATGATCCTACTCACATGCTAAAAGTCCAGGGGACTGTTATTCTTCCTTTGGATATCAATTTATCAGGTAATTTCTCGATCATCTCCGGCAATACCTGGACGAATACTATGAAACCAGACCGGAGAACATATTACATGCCCAGCGCTGCTAACCTCAATATTCGCCTTGAACCTAGGGGAAGTCAGAGGTACGAGACCATGTACAACCTTGACCTCAGACTAGAGAAAATATTTAAAATCGGCAATTACAGCTTAGGTATTTATGCTGATGTCTTCAATGCTCTGAACGATGATGCCATAACATCCTGGATCACTTGGTATGAGTTGCCGAATTACCAAAAGATCACCGGAATACGTGCTCCCAGAGATTTTAAGATTGGATTGCGCTTCTGGTTCTAAGAAGACTTAATATTGAGTGAGGGAAAAAGAGGAGGAGGTACCTTTCTTCTCCTCTTTTTTCTAGCTTCCTGACAGTGGTGATGTTGAAGCCAACAAGTCTTGAGTGAATCATCAGCTCGTTGAATTTGCTTTATGACGTTTAAGATCGCTTCTCCACAAGAAGAAATTTTCTAGTTTTTTATTATCCAAAAAGACTTAAAGACAGCCTTTCGCATAAAATGCACAGGCATTAGCCGGGCGACACTTTTCACTCAGGATAAGACAAGAATACTATTTGAATCTTGGCGAGATTATTATATTGGACATTTGCAGCTTAGAATTGTTCAAAAGAACACAGAGTAGAACAATTAAAATGGAATAACCTGCACCCTTTGATAAAGGAGGAGATTTCATTGCGCAATATCATAAGCGTAGGATTAATGGAACAAAAAGAGTATCGTGTTGGAAAAGTTATGAATCCAACAGATCTGAATAAGGTGACCCATGTTGAGTATAAGTATTTGAATTCTGTAGACAAGTCGATTGAATGCGTGAGGCAACATGGAGGAGATAAGTTTACAATTTTACATGTACAATATCCTGGTGAAGGTGAGGGGACTTTAAATTTGGTTCATCCTGAGTTCAGAAGCAAGTTAGAGAGCACAGGTTTGAAAAGGATTATTGAAGACTATCATCCTCGCTGGATTTCTTTTCATCTCGGTTTTGCCGCCGAGGAGCTAGAAAGTGGAGGACAATTTGACAATGATGTAGCCAAATCGAAAATTCTGGAAAGAGACGAAGTTAAAAAAAGGATTATAGAAAATATAAAATATGTTAAAGAAAGCTACTGTGGTGTTGCTGTTTTATTAGAAAACCTTGACTACAATCCACCTGAGAGAAGCAAGGGAGCCTATGAATATGTTACTGATCCAGGATTCATCAAAGATGTTTTGAACGATACAGATACATATTTGTTGCTGGACCTTGCCCATGCGGAGATAAGTGCTAAAAATTTGGGATATAAAAGCGCTAAAGACTATATTGAGAAATTACCACTTGATAGAGTCTTGGAGATACATTTAGCCAAACCAGGGGAAAGAGCTGGTATGCCCCTTGATTCACATGAAGAAATGACAGACACAAAGTTGTTTGAATTTGTTTTAAACAAAACGACCAATTTAAAGGCTGTCACTTTAGAAACCTTTTCAAGTGTAGGAAGACAGCTCGATATGATTAAAAAAGCATTAAGAAGAAATAAACGAAGAATTCTAGAGGATGTTGTAAAACCAAAGTATTATTTTGCAATAAATAATTTTGAACATAGAAAAGTATTTGATGAAGTCAATTATGTTTGGGAAGCTATAGAAAAGATCGGCCCTTATGCGAAAGATTATGTATCAAATAAAATCCAAGATTTAAATTCCAAATTAGCCAGGCCCCTTGACCAGATCGGTGAAGGAGCGAAGATACACAAAACTTCTGTGATCGGCGAAAATGTTACTATTGAGGAAGGCGTTGAAGTCGGAGCTTACAGTGTTATAGCAGATGAGGTTTTCATAGGTAAAAACACAAAAATAGGCGAACACGTAGTCATTAAGAACAGAGTTTTCATCGGTGAAGATTGTCATTTTGAAGAAAATGCTGTACTAAAGAACAATATTCTGATAGGGAACAAAGTTACGGTTAATTCTGGAGGCATGATTATCGATGAAGTGATTATCGATGATGGGGCAACTATAGGAGCTTTTTCAAGGATTAAAAACAAAGTATATATTGGTAAAGAAACTGTTACTTGTCATCCTTGGATAGAAGGCTCATCAATAATCGGTGCCTATTGTGATCTTCGGCCTGGAACTTATATTAGGGGGAATGTTATTCTTGGCGATTATGTAGAATTCAGGAGTGAAGCCAAGAATTCCATAATAATGGGTGGCCTAAAAAGTGATAAAAGAGTTATTCCTGGGGCCGCTGCTCATTACGGTTATCTTGGTGATAGTATCATTGGTTTTGGTGTTAATCTTGGAGCAGGGACCAAAATAAGCAATATAAAGACTGACTGGACCCAAATCTCTGTTAACGTTGATGGTTGGAGATTTATGACTGGCTATTACAAGTTTGGAACTATAATCGGAGATTTAAGCTCGACTGGGTGCAATTCTGTTATCAATCCAGGGAGCCTGATAGGAAAAGCAGCTGGAGTTTATGCGTTATCGGCATTAAGAGGATTTATTCCCAATGGTAGCTTGGTTAAGGTGAAACAGAAACAAGAAATGGTAAAAATGAAAAAGATTACGAGTGATTCGCTATTAAGCAGAGCTGACTTGGTAAACCGGCTTTTAGAGCGACGAAAATAGAATAATATATAAGCGTCTTTCCAGTCTATTTTTTTACCAATTCAGAATTTTCTTAATATACCGAGTGAGTTGGTCTGCCATTTCCCTATGCTCCTTCACAGTTGGATGGCCATCGGTTCCTTTAAAAGGGAAAATGTAAGAGAAAATCTTGTCATCTTTATAATCAAGGCACATTTTTTGGACTGCGCCTTTAACATACCCGCTCCAAGGTTTATCGGGCTTTGCGGCATCCATGCTTCCCAAGATACAAAATATATATGCATCGGAATATTTCTCTCTGAGTTTCCGTTCTTCTGAAAATCTCGATTTTATGAACCGTATCTTCCAGGTCAGAGGCAATAGGATACACTGCCTCCCCTTTTTGGCAGTCCAGGACAAAGGGATGAGCATCAATATCATCGATGATGACATTGTAGAAATTCTGTCCGCTTAGATCATTCAATTTGAGTTTTAGGGACGTTCCCTCAAACTTGGCAACAATAATTGTCCCGGGCCAATAGATAAGCGGAGCTTTGGATTCTTCAAAATTGATTCTCCCAACATATTGTATATTTGGATGATCTGCTTCAATTTCTTTCCCAAGCTGAACCGCAGGAGAAATTTCAAGAGAGAATACTAGAATCAGGCTAATAGAAATAATGAGCTTCAAAAGAATAGAGCGAGCTTTCATTTTCTGCCTCATATTATGAACCCGATCTCAAGCGCTAAAGGCTGTATCAAGATTACAATTCTTTTAGCAATAAAGAGCATTCTAGAAGAAGACTCCATTCATTCCATCATTCCAATATCTTGGGCTGTTTAAACGGTGCCCTTCCTATTGTTTCGACTCGCATAATAAAATTTTCCAGGTTTTCGGATCGAGGTCCTCCCCAGGTACGCTCTGCTAAAACCATCTCAGGAATTTCTGCCCACTGGTCAAACCACTCATCTTCCTTATCCTCCACCCTGTCTGCCCAAATACAAACCTGAAAGCCCAGAACCTGGGGATGAATCCTTGGCTGCCACTTCTCATAATTGTATTTCGAATCGAAGAAACCATAGTCACCCGGTTTTTTACCATAACCAGGTGTTACATACAAAGCTCCCTCGCCTTCTTCAGTGGTGATGATAACATCATATCCATCTGAAATAATGGCCTCCTCTCTGGGTTTATTCCAAACAGTGATTAAAATATCTTTGTTGGGTTGAATACTGGTGTTGTTCTCCATCTTTTCGTTGGGGGAAAATCTCCACCAGTTCCATATTTGGGTTTGCTTACCGTATGATTTTATCTGTTTGTTGGCTTCATTGAGCCATTCGATGAACACATCTCCTGGATAGGAATATCCTTTGGCCGTCATAGCGGCTACTAATTCCGGGCAGGCATATTTCTGGGCATCATATTGATATTCATCCCCGCCAAGATGGAATATGGGAGCATCAAACAGAGGAACAAATTCATCGAGGATCGCTTTAATCCAGTCGCGCACTTCCGGTCGCGTCACATCCAGTGTCCAGGCCTTGCCGGTCTTGTTGGCTTCTTCACCCTGCCAGTGAGCTACCCGCATGGATTGACATTTAAACCCCAGGGTGGGATTGTAATCAGTTATGGCTGTGGCGTGAGCGGGAAGGTCAATCTCAGGAACCAGCATCACCTGATATTTTTTTGCGAAATCCTGCAGTTCGCGAATATCGTCTTTACTGTAAGCTTGTTTGGCAGCTAGGCTTGGATAGGTATCGCTCTGCAAGCGGAAACCCGACCAATCAGTAAAATGCATATGGATAAAATTCATTTTGAGCCAGGCTAATTTCCGGATGGTTTTCTTCAGATAATCCATCCGCCAATATTTGCGCCCGGCATCGACCATGATTCCCCGCTTTTTAAATCGTGGATAGTCTCGAGCAAATCCTCTCTCAAGAGAACGTTTATCTGAGGCTTGTTTCAATAGTTGCAAAATTGTCTGTGTTCCGTAGAAGATTCCGCGGGATGTTTTGGCTCGGATTGTGATGACTTCTCCAATATCAATTAAATAGCCCTCATCACCAATTTTTTCATCTTTATTATTCAAGGTTAGAATGACATCTCCTGATTTTGCTATTGGTGCGATGGCCATCTTCAAATCAAGACCCGAAATAGCCATCAGGTCTTCTCGAAATGTATTGGCAGTCTCTGAAAGTTTGGCTTCTTGATTTTTTTCAAGGAAAATCCTTGTATCTTTCGTCAGATGGAAAAATCCTTCACCTGGAGACCACTCTCTTAAGCTTGGGACGACACTGAGCTGAACTTTATGTGTAGCAGCGCATAAAAGCAATGGTGTCATTCCGGTGAATATGAATAGAATTATCAGTCTTATAGATGAATAATTGTTAGGTGGTTTCATTGTTTTCTTAGAACTATTTTATTTTGAATTCGCGCTTCAGCATCTTCTTTTTGCCATTGAGTTCGGCCATAACCTCAACCACATTATTCGAAAGAGAGAGAGAAACTTCCTTTAAGAAGAATCCGTCAACAGGATTTATTATCGCTTCCTTACCGTTTATGGTCACTTTCGTTCCTTTTTCCACGAAACCGTAAACTTTGGTGACTGGAGGACCGGTGACCAGTTCTGTGTTTGTCCAAGGATCGGTAGCCAAGAGGATGAGTGGAGACTGGTCGATACAACTTATTTCTTTAGCCAGCAGTCTTCTCACGGAGTAAAATGTCTCAGGATCTGTTGTATATTCTGTAAGACTTTTCACTAGCTTACCGCAGATCTCTCGACTTAGAAAATCCGCTGGAAAACGTTTTTCATCAACATCCAGTTTTTCTAGTATTTGTTTGGTTTTCGATTCAAGTAGCCAAAGATATTCATAATCTTCAAGGCCTTCCCTCATCATCTCCCAACGAATCGAACTCAGAGGACCATCCTTGCCCGGGTAAATAATGTGCGAATCTCCAGGAGGAAATCTCGGTGCAGGGCCAAAAGGATCTTCCCAACCATAGGTCAGACCCCAATGAAGGAATCCTTCTGTGCCAGTGGAGTAGTTCATCCAATGGAGGATCCGAGTTTTACTGAGGTGATAATCCAAGAATCGGTTAGCGTAATATCCATAAGGTACACAACAAGTGTAAAACCAGAGCTCTGCTCCGGAGGCTTGAGCCTTTTTATAATCATCAAACCAACTATTCAGGTCGAGTGACAGCGGTACCATAATGTTAAGCATATCTTCAAATCCTGTGCCCCCGATGGCATCGATTGTTTTAATTCCCGGAATATGCTCACGTACAAATCGAGAGGCCTCTTTCCATTGCTCGATATTATGGAAAGAAGGCTCGTCGGCCACATGAATAATTGTTTTATCCAGCCACCCTTTTACTTCTAAATGATGTCGTAAATCTTCGAGTAAAGCTGCTAATCCTTGATTGCCGGGTAGAGTGATTTTTTCGCCAGTTTTTCTGTCGATCGGCTCAACTTTTTTCAAGATGATCTCAGTGCCTACTCTTCCTCCTTTTCCATGACGAGCGACATGCCAGAGTTCAATCCTATCGTTCACCCCAGCTTTAAAGAAAGTCTCGACGAACCGGTCAAAGTCTGTGTAGTCGAAACTCAATTCACCGTTGGCTTCACGATAAGCTTGAATGATATGCCAGGGAGTAAAAACTACATTCTGACGATGCTGGGCCAGATTTTTTGCGAAGCGCTCTAATATTTTCCAGAATGCTTCGCCAAATTCTTCCACCTCATGCGCCTGAGCAATATGAACGGTTTCAAACCAGTTGGTTATATGAAGATGTTTCTCATCGGGAAGCTCAAATGGATAGACAGTAAGTTCGATAGGAAGGATTTCTTTCCCATCGGATGTCGTTATCGTGACTTCACCACTATAAATTGCAGGTGGGATTCCACTGGAGACGTAAACTGTGATCCAAACTGGCTGAGACTGGTTGGCTTCGATGGTTAAACGTCTTTCTTCAAGAAGCGGGTCTGGACAATCAAAGGGAGCCAGGCGAATAAATTCTCCTTCAGGAATATACTCATGCTCTCCGCATTCAGCTTCCGATGTGTTGCGCTCAACGGGAACATATCCGAGGAAATGCCATTGGATATTATCCGGAGCGATTTCCACTCCACTTTCTTTATTTGTTAGGGCGGATATCTTTACAGTGACGTCTTTCAGTTCTGCATCGGATCTTATGACAAATTGGGCCGATTCATATTCATTGGCTGCGCATTCCAATTTTAAGACCATTGGCCTATCATCTTCTGGAATTGTATCTTTAAAGACCTTTTCTAAGGGATTAACTACGTATATTTGAATCCTTTCAGCATAGCTTGTGAAAATCATACTTATTACTGCAAAGCTAAAAAGAATCCCTCTAGTTTTTTTTAGTCCTGAATTTAACATGTTTATTCTCCCTGGTCTTTCCCATGGTATTATAGTTAGAAAAGAGTATTTTTCAATCTTCTTTAAAAAATTTTTTTTCAGCCGCGAACAGAGCTATCCATCTGTAAGATGGGTCTATCTCCTTGGCTTTCTTAAGAAACTCCTCTGCTTTGTTCTTGTCTCCAAGACCATAGCAAGCTCTTGATGCCCAGAGATAATATTGAGGCCTTATCCTCCAGGTGCGCTCGATCAGGATTTGACTCTCTTTTAGCAACTCCTGGAGAAGTGTTTCTGATTCTTTGTCTTTTCCAATTTTCCTCATCGCAAGAGCCCTAAAATATGACTGCTCTGAGGGGATTCCTGTTTTTGCATCTGCAGCCTTATCGAAATATTCTTTAGCCTTTCTGTTATTTCCCGTTTTCTCGTAGCACAATCCTATTAAATATAACTCTCTGGCAAAGGGAGGATCAGGAGGTCTTCCGGTCCCAAGATTCTCCGGATATTCCATGGCTTGGGAGAGATCTTTTATGGCGAAGTGGTATTTTCCTTGAGCCATATAAGAATAGGCTCTTATCAAATGAGCGAGCACGAAGACTTCCCTTGCCCCTGTCCATCCTTCCCAGGGGAGGAAGGAGTGGGTCTGCAAAATTTTCAGAGCTTGGTTGCATTTTCCGATATCCACCTTAAATTGGGCTCTTTTAAGCACATAGTTGAAGTCATCTTTCACTTTTTTTGGAGAATTTCTGTATAGTCTCTCTCTTTTTAAATCTTTCTTGTTTATGGCGTAGAGCTCATCGAGTGCCACATAAAGGCGGTAGTCATTCGGTGAAAAGGTTACAGCTCTTTCATACATTCTTTCAGCCTCTGGATAATCTTTTATTTTCCTCCAGTAAATTTCTCCTAGATTCCTGTAAAGTACGGAAAATTCAGGAGAAAACTCTGCTGCTTTCTTGAAGGATTCCAATCCTTCTTTCCATCTGAGCTTGGCTGTTAGAAGGTTTCCAAGATAGTAGTAGGCCTTCCAATCCGATGTATTATAATTTAAAGCGATTCTGAGGACATCCTCGGTTTCAATCCTGAAGGGAAAGACAAAATCCGGATTGCAGGCGCCAGCCTTTTTGTAATATTGCGCGGCATCTTCTTTGTTTCCGAGCTTGTCGTTGAAGTATCCAAGATAATAGAGAAGCAAAGGATGAGCATTTCGATCAGCCCTTTCGAGATAGATTTCTAAGATCTTGATTGCATCATCAAGGAGATTCATTTCTGAGTAGTCAGCAGACACTTCAAGATAATATTCGGCGTCATCTCTTAGTATTTCCAGCTCACTTGACCCAGAGAGAAACCTTTTTTCCATCAGAGCCAGAGGATCTATCGGGTCAGCTGTCAAAACTTCATCAATCAGAGCTTCCGCCTCTTTGCTATTGTTGAGATGCCGTTCGACAGCCGCCAGCATGGTTCTTACTTTTTGGTCTCCATGATTGTTTTTGAGCGCTTTCTTCAATAATTCCCTGGCCTTTTTATAATTCTTTCTTTCTAACTCTAAAGCGGCCAGTAAATAAGGAGCAACATGCCTGTAAGCCGCTCTTCTCGAGACCAGATGTAAGTCTTCTTCAGTGCGTCTCTTGATTCCAAGTTTAACTTTAGAGAGAGCTCTGTAATAGCGCGCTGTGTAATCATCTTCGTTCCTGCGGAGGACTCTATCAAACAGGTCGAGCGCTTCCCTGGTTTTTCCGGTTTTATATTTGATTATTCCCAGCCATTTCAGGGCAGGAGTGAATCCAGGATCAATTTTTAAGGCCTTCTTGAAATAATGAATGGCCGCTTCGAGGTTCCAATGCTTTATTGAATAATAGCCCTGGAGATAGGCAATTTCTGGCAAATTGCTCTCCTCCATCGAAAAATCAGGCTGAGTCTCAGAAGGAGGAATTTCAGGCTTTTCTGTAGTGTAGCCAATAATCTTTTGTCCATTGTTATCATAGAATTCAAGTCTGTAAACTTTGCATTTTTCTGAGAATGGGATCTCTTTTCTGTAAAATCCTTCTGGAGAGAGATCCGGGTTTTCTGAAAAAACTAACTCCTCGCCACAAAAGAGTTTAATTTCAGAATCATTAAATATCCGGGTTGTATTCAAGGCAATGAATACTCCTTTATCTTTTACTTCAAGGTTTACAGCAGCATCAGGGTTTGCCTTTACATATCCGTGCATTTTTTTTACTGGATACCACCACTCCTCCCATTCTTCAACAAGATGGGGCTCGAAAATCCAGGTGTCTCCTTGGGTAAGAAGTCTGCCGGCCTGGATTTCTATGTACTGACCATCTTCATCTGTAAGAAGTTCCTCCCATATCGCCCCGCTTGGTGCTGTTCCCCAGGTCCAGAATTTCTTCCCAGGACTTTCCTCCTGAAAGGCAATATGAACGGTCCCGTTATCTTTTTCATAATTGTACGACCCATTATAATCGCCAGGAGTCCCACAGAAATAATCATAGGCAGAAGCTGTATTTTTATACCAGGAAATATCTTTTCCATTATCCATCGGCCAGGGCCTTGGATTTTTTCTGCTGCTTGCATAAGTATATTCGGTGGGAGGAAAGATGACTCTCGTATCCTCCCAGGCATGAGTGGCTGCATTGGCCCAGAAATAGCCATTATTATGGGTGAGGGTGCGATTGAAGAGTCTAATTTTAGTTTTAAAATACGAATGCTCAGGAAAAAGGCTGATAAAAACCTCCCACTTCATTCTTCTCACCCATTCCTCTGTTCCTACCACGCAGGTAACACTTCCATCGGAATATTTGAGAATCTTGTAGTTTACAGGCGAAAAAGTGTTAACGGTATGGCCCAAGGTCGGAAAGTTCCACTCAATTCCCCCTGAAAGCCAGGCGCCTCTCAGGGCGACGAGACCTGGCTTTATCACTCTATTATGATAGATGAAGTCGAAGTTATCGTTAGTTTTATCAAAAGCAGCCAGGATTCTCCCTCCTACATCTGGCAGAATCAGGAGCTTCAGATAATCGTTTTCCATCACCACTACTCTGTATATCTTGTCTATCTTGTGGCGAGTGATGTCAGTCTGCATCGGATAAGGATAAACTTTTAAATCCCAGAGGGGAGGATTTGGATCATCAGGTCCTGTACAATAAGTAGGTATTGTCATTTCCATCTCTATTACTCTTGTTTCTCCTGAAATAAAACAGGTCAGAACACAAATCCCTGTAAGAAAAAGAAGGATTTTGTTTTTCATTTTCTTTCTCCTTTTGGTTTTGTGCATATGATTTCTTTGCTATCTTCTACAGCTGAACTTCTTCCTGATAGAAGAATGAGTTTCTCTAATTGTATGATAATCAATTATTCTTATTTGCTGCTCAGTATACAACATAAAAAACACCAAGACAAAGAAAGTAACTCATGGAAAGAGAACAGTCCTATTTATATAAAATTTTTTGCCATTTTTTCTTATTTAGGATAGATTATAATTCTTATCAACAAAATTTTATTACTATTATGTTCATTGCGAGGAACGAATAATAAAGTCATTGCGAGCGAAGCGAAGCAATCTCATAGAATGATAATGTCATTGCAAGCAGCATAAATATATTGTCATTGCGAATGACCGAAGAGAGCGAAGCAATCTCATAAGAAAAAAGGTGGACTGCCGCGTTGCTAAGCTCTTCAAATGTATGAAAGCGCTGTCTATTTCAATGACATTTT
>Ga0209636_10004223_pt1 | contig 14641 bp, 9 predicted proteins | sample DeeMarSWOR152_54_FD_187464 | JGI IMG/M metagenome (GOLD analysis project Ga0209636, IMG submission 187464) | Marine sediment microbial communities from White Oak River estuary, North Carolina - WOR-1-52-54 (SPAdes) (version 2) | ecosystem: Environmental > Aquatic > Marine > Intertidal zone >...
GAAGTGTTAGATATCGTGCCAAGTTCTGAAAAGTTGTCCTCATTCAGATCTACAGGCTCTCTTTTTTGGTAACTCGCAAACAGGAAAGCCTTTGTGTTTAGATCTTCAGAGACAAGCCCAGAGTGAAAACCCAAGTTGGTGAAGGGTTCTCCTGAAATTTCTTCCTGGTGGAGTTTTAGAGTCGTTCTGTTTTCTTGAGGTTCTTTGGTTATCACATTGATCACTCCCGCGACAGCGTTTCCTCCGTAAAGAGCTGAACCACCGCCTTTGACAATTTCAATCCTATCCAGCATTTCCACTGGAATTTGTTCCAGGCCATAAACACCAGTCATAGCGCTGACCACAGGTGAACTGTCGATGAGGATTTGGGTATATTTTCCTTCCATACCGTTTATCCGAACTTGAGAAAAGTTGCAATTTTGGCAGTCATTTTCAACTCTAACTCCAGTAGTCTGGTAGAGGGTCTCAGCGAGATTGGCCGCTGCTTTTTTTTGGATATCTTCGGTAGTGATGATGTCAATTTTTACCGGTATTTCATCGAAAAGTTTTGGAGTCCGAGTAGCTGTTACGACTATGTGTTCTGATATTTTTTTTATTAAGATTATCGTGTAGTTGAGTTTGTCTTGCTGCAGGCTAAAAGAGTCAGAGGAATAATCCATGTATCCCTCGGCATAAACCTCCACATGGTATCTGCCTGGTGGAAGTTGGGTAATCTCGAAGGAGCCTGATTCATCTGTTTCTACAGATATGCCTATTTCTGGGAGCAAGACAATCGCTTTTTTAACAGCTTCACCCTCCCAGCCTTCAATTTTTCCTCTTATATCGAGGAGCTGATCTTGACCCTCACGATGTTGATGACGGATTTGATGGGATTGCTGGGAAAAGGAAAATTGAGTGAGCATCAGTATTAAAGAAACAATAATTAAGATTAAAGGATTTTTTTTCATTTTTTCCCTCCTCAAAGCCTGTCCTTTGTTCTAAAGGGTCCAAGAAGAAGTTTTTTTGCACCCTGAACAAAAAGAGAAGACTTATGGTGATTGATTTTTGAGGAGTTAAATTTGAGGAGGGGAGCGAGAAGTAGGCTCAATAATAAATAAAAATGTATAATTGAAGAAATAAAATGGTTTATATATTCCTAGAGAAGAAAGTGGAGGAAGGTGAAAAAAGTGAATCTGGCTGGTGGCAAAGGTGGAATTCAGGAAGTGACAGGCGGGACAATTATCATCCCTGGCCACAGTTTTTTCGGTGTGAAAGAAGTTTATGAAGAGAGTGATGGAGAAGAAAACTAAAAGAAAAGCCAGGTTGAAAAGTCTCTTATTTCTTCTGCTCATATGCTGACGAATAAATATACAAAAAAAAGCCTTTAAAGTCAAACTTAAAAATCAAGCTTCAATCCACCGAGAGCAGAAAAACCCGGCGTTCCATAGCCAAAAATGTTCTCGTACCTGACATCAAGAACATTGTCCAAACGGAAAAATATTTGGGCCTGGGGATTGAGGTTATAGGACACTGACGCGTTGAGCAAGGAATAGCCAGGAAGAGTCGCTCGAGCCGCAGGCCAAACAGAGAAGTCCAGGTCTTCCCTTTTTCCGAGGTGGATTAAGGAGAGATTGATATTCATTCTTTCCACGAATAGAAAATTGATGTTGGTGGTGAATTTGTGCTTAGGCCTTCTCAAGAGGGGAGTTCCTGTTTCTTTGTCCTTGGATTCCAATCTCGTGTAGGAGGCTCTTATCCTCAATTTGTCCGCTGGGTCTGCCTGCAGGTAAAGCTCTGCGCCTTTGGATTCGGCCTTTCTGATATTGAGGTAGCCCTGGAGATAGTCAAAATCGATGAGGTCTTTATAGTCATTATGAAAATAGGTGATTCCCAGGAAAACTCTTTCGTCCAAGAGGAACTGCTCGATTCCGAGATCCCAACTTAAGGATTTTTCTGGCTTTAGATCCTCATTCCCGATCGGGCCAAAGGAGGTTGCTGGGGCGTAGAGCTGATAGAGAGAAGGAGATTTAAAGCCTGTTCCAAGGGTGGCCTTCAATTTTGTCCCTGATTTTTCGATGAAATAAGCAGGAGCGAGTCGATAAGTAAAAGCTAACCCGAACAGGCTGTGACTGTCTAAGCGTACTCCTGCCGTGGCGAAAAATCGATGAGCGAGACGGATTTGATCTTGAAGATAAAGCCCGGTGATGGAAGCTTGCTTAAGAGGAAACAGACTCGAGTAGGGTCCCCACTGCCCCTCGGAATGGTATTCAGAGTCTCCCTGTTCCTGCTGATGATCAACTCCGATGGTTAGAGTGTTGGCCTCGTGAAGGAAGAGATTATTCTGCCAGTCGATTTTAAGCATTTTGCTTTTAAAGTGGCCTTCTTCAGAGTCGAAAGGATGGGAGGCGTCTGGAAGATTTTCATGCTGGCGGTCATTATGAACAAGTGAAATCGACAATTTTTGCTCCCAGCGGTTTTTAAAGAGCAGAGTTCTCAGTTGGCCTTTTAGAAATAAAGAATGGTAATCTTGAGTATGGTTTGGATCATCACCATAAGCACCACCAAAGTTGTCGATATCGGCTTTGGCGTTTATGGAGCGCAAGACAAGGTCAATCTCCAAATTGTCCAAAGGAGAAAATCCCAATCTTCCTGAGAAAGTCGTATTCTGGTAGCCATCTTTCTCTTCATTGCCTGGATAAGCTATGCTGGCGGCAGATATTCCCTGGGTAGAAAGGTGGGAAAGTCCCAAAGAATAATGAATTCTTTCTGTGCTGCCCTGGATACCAGCCGCGGTGGAGAAAGTCCTGAAGGAGCCTCCATAGCTGGATAGAGAGAATCGAGGTTTTCCCAAGCCTTTTTTGGTGATGATGTTCACTACCCCTCCGATGGCATCCGAACCGTAGAGAGTACTCTGAGGCCCACGGAGTATTTCGATACGCTCGATGTTATCGAGAACAAGATGGGCAAGGTCATAAGAGCGGCTGGGAGTGATGGGGTCATTGAGCTCCACCCCATCCATCATGATTAAAGTGTGTTCTGAATTGGCTCCCCGGATAGACATGGAGCCAGCCGCGCCAATTCCTCCGTTTTGGATAATGGCCACACCCAAGACCTCCCTCAAGACTTCAAGGATGGTCGATTTTTTCATTTTTTCCAGGTCTTCTCGGGTGATGATAGTCACCGAACTGGCGACTTCTTTGGCTGGGGTTTCCAGGCGATTAGCGGTGACGACGATTTCGTACTGGAGAGATGGGGATGGTTTCTTCTCTTCTTCCTCAGAAAAGAGATTCGAGGAGAGGAGCGCGATGGCGAAGGCAATAAGCAAGAGATATTTTCTCATGTTCTGGACCTCCAGAAATCTTTGCCCCCGCTTCAGTCTTCTCCAGAAAATCCTGGAATTTGACTCTGCCATTCTCCGGGGAAGATGAGTAAAAAAAATCACCCTATCTTCCACCCGAAGATGGGTTAAGGAGGCTCAAAGGTGGTTTCCTGACTCTCGGATCGTCCTCCTTCCAGGCCTTCCCATCCTGAAGCTGGATAGTGGCGTGTTCTGGAATTCGTCCCCGATCACAGTAGCGGGGGCTGTGTCCGCTTTTACGGACTTCCCTTTCCTTTAAGCTTGAATCTAAATTGTCAAAGAGAGATATACTTTCATCCTAATTTAAGAAAAAGTTGCCTTTCTTGTCAAGTCATAATGTGTAAGCAGCCATTTTTCGTGATGTTTAAAAAATTCTAGATAAGTTTTTAGGAATGGCTTCGCTCCCGTTCAGATTTTTAACGCCATTCCCTCGTCGCTCTTCTCGGCACCTGCGTAACTCACCTCCTCCGGAGGCTCAGACATACTCGGTGCCCGACTTTGTCGGATTCGCTCGAAGCGCAACTCGGAAAGGCTAAATCTTCAAATGTCGCTTCTTCCATTCCCCAAAAACTTTTCCTATCAAGGAATTTTTGATATTTCCTCATAATGCAGGCTGCCCCTTTCTTGGGAAAAAGGGGCAGCCCATGAAAGGAAATGGATTAATTGAAAAAAGGGGATTTATGGTAAACTCCCGTTAAAAGTAAAAAGGAGGGCTTAGGGAGGGGATTCTGCTTGATGTTGAGACTTAAGAGCTTTCTCATTTTGTCCTTCCATATTTATATACGGTCAAAACGAGCAAAAAGTTTCTTTTTAGGGCCGAAATAAATGAAAATTTTGGTTTTTTTGAAGCCAAAATGTTTAAAAAATTTTATTAACTTGGCAGTGGATGAGAATCATGAGAAGAGAGGTGGCAAGAGAATTATTACCATTCCAAAGGTCTTTTTAAGGTTCTGTGAATATCATAACTTTTTTATTTTTAATCAATTATGATGATAGAGAAGATTGGAACAGTGTTGTTAAGGAAGTTATTTGATTTTGTATGGGGCGGGAAATTAATAATTTATAGTATTATATCATAATTTCTATATAAAATTCAACAATTTTTTTTCAATTTCTAAAAATTCCTTGTTCCGGGGCCAATTTTACAGTTTTTTCTCAGTAAAATTGACGTTTTTGACACTTTTTTGGAGTTAATGAAAAAAATCAATGGTTTGGAGAGTCTTTTTGACTGATAAAGCTGGATTCCTATAGAATAGGGAATCAAAGAGGCACGCATGAAATTTTTATTATAAGAAGGAGAATCCTGATGGATAAAGAAGCCTTTAGACAGTTTGGATACAAATTCGTCGACTGGGCAGCTGATTACCTGACAGATGTCGCTAAGTTTCCGGTGATGTCGCAGCTCAAACCGGGTGAAATTCGAAGTCAACTTCCCGAGAATCCTCCTCAGCAGGGCGAATCGATGGAGAGGATTTTTGAGGATTTCAGAGAAATCATTCTTCCTGGAATGACCCACTGGCAGCACCCTTCCTGGTTTGCCTACTTTCCGGCCAACAACAGCCCTCCTTCTGTGCTGGCAGAGTTGTTGACTGCGGCTCTAGGGGCTCAATGCATGATCTGGCAGACCTCACCAGCTGCTGCTGAATTGGAAGAGGTCGTTCTAGAATGGCTGCGCAAAATGCTGGGACTTCCTGAAGGAATGGCCGGAGTTATTCAGGATACGGCTTCTACGGCTACCCTCTGTGCGTTGCTGACAGCTAGAGAGAAGGCCACAAATTTTGAATCCAACCGAACAGGATTGAAGAAACCTCTTATCGTCTATGCCTCAGAAGAAGGGCATTCGAGTATCGAGAAAGGAGTCAAAATCGCCGGTTTCGGGAAGGAGAATCTGCATTACATCCCAGCTGATGAGGATTTTGCCCTGATACCCTCCAAGCTCGAAGAGGCAGTTATCCAAGATAAAAAGCGAGGTCTTCATCCTTGCTGCGTGGTTGCTACCCTGGGGACCACTTCTTCCACAGCCGTTGACCCGCTTGAACCGATCGGCAGAATCTGCAGCGAACACGGCTTGTGGCTTCATGTTGATGCCGCTTTTTCCGGGACAGCAGCCATCCTTCCGGAGAAGAAGAGTATGCTCGATGGAGCCGAGTACATGGATTCCTTTGTTTTCAATCCCCATAAGTGGATGTTCACCAACTTCGACTGTTCGGCTTACTTTGTCAAAGATCCTGGGACGCTCATCCGGACTTTTGAGATTCATCCTGAATACCTGAAGACAGGTCTGGATGCCCAGGTGAAGAACTTCCGCGACTGGGGCATTCAACTGGGAAGAAGATTCCGGGCCTTGAAATTGTGGTTTGTGATTCGTTTCTACGGAGTCGAAGGCCTCCAGAACATGGTGCGAGAACACATCCGTCTCGCTCAGAAGTTTAAAGGATGGGTTGAGGAGCAGGAAAACTTCGAGCTCATGGCCCCGGTGAGTGCGAGTCTGGTCTGTTTCCGCTTGAATGATGGGCGCAGGGAAGAGGCCTTAAACGAGCTGAACCAACGGCTTTTGGAGAGTCTCAACCAGACAGGCAAAGTTTTCTTCACTCACACAACCTTGAGAGGGAAATACGTGCTGCGAATGGTTATCGCCCAAAGAACAACGGAAGAGCGTCAGGTGAAAGCGGCCTGGGAACTCATCGTTTCCCAAGCTAAAGAGCTGCTTGAATCATTTTAGATCATGTCCTTACTGCTGAGGGAATATATGATTCGAGACTTAAAGTATTCAACAGAAAAAACCTCAAAAAAAGAAGAAGCAATATGATGATGGCCTGTGTGACTTCTAACTGAGGTTTTGGATAGGAAGAGAAGAGTCATGAAATTTATGATTGATCCCAGAATATTCGAGAAGTTTCCTGAACTTAAAGTGGGAATTGTCAGGGCAAAACAGATAGATAATCGTGGAGAGAGCGCTGAAATCGTGCGCCTCATCAGAGAGAGAGAAGTAGAGATCAGAAGGGAGTTTGATTCCGAAACGCTCTCCCAGCATCCGAAAATTAGAGTCTGGAGAGAAGCTTATTCTTTTTTCGGAGCCAAGCCTAAAAAATACAAGAGTTCGGTGGAAAGTCTTTTTCGGCTGGTTTTAAAAGGAAATGAAATGAGACCTATCAACAAGATTGTGGATATCTACAATTACATTTCCCTGAAACATCTGGTTCCTGTTGGCGGCGATGACACGGCTAAAGTCGAGGGGGATATCCAATTGAAGTTCGCTCGTGGAGATGAGCCCTTCACCCCTCTCAACTCGGAAGAGACAGAAACTCCCAAAGAGGGCGAGGTGGTTTATACGGATTCGAAGGAAGTGCTGTGCAGGAGGTGGAACTGGAGGGAAGGCGACAAGACGAAAATGACTGAGAACACTGCAGAGGTCTTACTTGTTGTTGAAGGATTGCCGCCCGTTATAAAAGAGGAAGTGCAGAAGATTATCGAAGAAATGGGCACCTTAATCAGCAAATACTGCAGAGGGGAGACGAGAATCTCTATTCTGGATGTAGCTGGCCAGGAGGTGGACCTTTAGAATAGCTAAATAAGCCTGCTTGAATTCAATTCCGATTATTTGTTTTGAGATTAAAATTCTAAATAGCATGGGCCAAGAATGACAAATATTGTTATTAATGAAGGCTAAAAGAGGCTACAGGTTAATTTACCTGGAATGATGAACATAAATAGTCTTTTTCGGTGAGAAAATGGGGGAAAAATTCATTCTGAAATTCACCTCTAAAGGCGATTTACTTATTTTGTGCTTTCTTCTAGCCTTAGGTAGATGACGAAAGATATTGTGTGCTTTTCTGTCCAGAAGAATGCCTTACAGAGAAGAGGTTCGCTGTGCAGCACTGATAACTTAAAGTCAAGTTTAATGTGCAATATTTTAGAAAATTCTTTAATAAGATTAGTTGACGGAATCATATATTTTAATTATTATTATGGAAAATAATATAACTCAGGGAAAAGTTTAGGTGAAAAACTCAATCATTAAAGCCACAGAAATACTGCTTGTTCTGGTATGCATTTCTTGTGTTTCTTACAGAGGAGCGCATTTTGTCAATTTGACCACCAGGGAATCACCCTCGGAGACAGAGTTGATTATTACCACCACAGAGCCCGTTCAGGTAAAAGACACGAAGCTAGAAAACCCTCCTTGTTTAATCTTGAGTTTCCCCGAAGATCTTGTTTATAGCATTGAAGAGGACGAATTGATTATCAATAAAGGGCCGATCAAGAGAATAAGAAATGAGTATTATCAAACAGGAGATCGGGAACAGCCCCAGTTGAACCTGATGATAGTGGAGCTGAGGCAGAATTCAGATTATGAAATCTCTAGCAGCGGAAGTTCAATAATCATCAGATTTAAAAATTCCGGGCAAATTTCAGCTGGATATAACGAAGATGAAAATAATGATTTGCAGACAGAGAACGAAGTACAACCAGAGATGGAATCCCAGGACTTCCTAACAGAACCTGGATATCTCATCGGCCCCGGGGATGTTTTAAATATAGAAGTCTGGAAACAGCCTGATATTTCCAGAGACGTCACCGTAAGCCATAAAGGCGAAATTAAATTACCTCCCTTAAGAAAGATGAGTGTCATCGGGTTGAGTGCTCCCCTATTAGAAGAGAAGCTTGGAGATGCTCTTTCCAAATATTTAATTGAGCCTTTAGTTTTTGTTACCATAAAGGAATACAACAGTCATAGAGTCATCGCTTTGGGAGAAACAACGACTGGAATGTATACCTTGAAGAGAAGGACAACTCTGGTTGAGTTTCTGGGACAAATAGGCGGACTTTCAGAAAATGCAGATGTTTCCCATATTAAACTGATCAAGAAGGACGGAAGCATCTTCACTTATGACTTAAATGAACTTTTTCAAGATCCCCAAGAATCTTTTCAGGCTATTGTTTCAGGTGGGGATACCATGTATGTTCCTCCCTTAGAGTTTAATAAAGTCTATGTTCTTGGAGAAGTGAAAGCGCCTAAATCCGTGATTATCAAGGGAAGGCTCACGTTGATCGATGCCATCGCCGAAGCAGGAGGATATACCCCTGATGCAGTCACCAGCAGTGTGATGATTATTCGAGGGGAATTGGGTTCTCAAAAAGGAATTCGAGTCAACTTGAAACGAATTCTCAAGGAAGGAGACATCGGCCAAAATATTGAATTAAAGCCAGGTGATATTGTTTATGTTCCCAAGACCTTTGTTGTACATATAGAACGCTTTCTCAGGAATATTGCACTTCCTGTATACTGGTATTTTTGGTTTATACAATAAAAAGGATTGAATTAAATGCCAAGAATTGAGATGAATCTGGCTGATTATTTGCGAGTTGTCCGCAAAAGAAAGCGAATCATTATTTTGGCTTTTCTATTGGTTTTTCTTTCCACTATCTATTTTACCTTCAAACAGACTCCTGTATATCAAACATCCTGTAAGGTCAAGATTGAGCAGAGAAAGACAGTGGCCGAGATATTGACAGAATTGGTCACTTGGTCTCCGGCCGATGAGATGGCTTCCCAGGCCAACCTCATTAAGAGCTATCAAGTCATGGAAAAAGCCGCCGAGGAGCTAAATCTGGTATCTCCAAACACCGGGCAGATCGGCCGAATGGCTGCCGTTAAGAGTATTCAATCTAAAATTGAGGCTGAACAGGTAGAATATACGAATATCATCGAGATTTCTGTGGTTTCAAACAGCCCAGAAGAAGCAGTGACTATAGCCAATACAGTAGCGAAGGTTTATGTCGAGAGTCATTTTGAAAACAAGAAAAAAGAAGCCTCCAATGTAAAAAAATTTGTTAAAGACCAGTTAGATAACTACTTATTAGAACTGCAAAGGAGTGAAAGAGCACTGCAGAGATTTCGACAGGAAAATCCCTTGGTCGTGGAAAGAGATATTAAAAGCGCTTCCCTTGTCCAGGTCGATCCCAGAGTAACCAGTCTCAAAGAAGAAATTGTGAAGTTAGAATTAGAGCTGATTTCCAAAAAAAGCCAATATACTGATGAGCATCCTGAGGTTATAATCCTTAAACGGCAAATAGAAGAAGCCAAGAAAGATTTGTCGGATTCTTTACAGCAATTAACTGCTCAGCAAAGGGAGCTCTCCACCAAAGAGATTGGACTAATTCAGCTGAAGCGGAATGTGTCTATAGCAGAGGATGTCTATATGATGTTCAAGACAAAATATGAAGAGGCTCGCATTCTGGAGGCAGAAAAAGCCCGGGATGTTACCGTTGTAGAACCAGCCGCACTGCCATCTCAACCTGTAAGTCCCAACAAAAGTTTTAATTTTATGATAGGCATCTTAAGCGGACTCTTATTTGGATTAATCATGGCCTTTGTCACTGAAAGTTTTGATACTTCCATCGGTCGAGTCGACGATATCGAAGAATTAACAAAGGTCCCTGTTCTGGGCATTATACCCAGCACTTCATTGGAGAAAGGAAGAAAATTTTTCAAGACTCTTTTCAAGAAAAAAAAGCTAACCTCAGAAGAAGAGCAGCTTCATGAACGCTTAGTGACCCTGTTTGAGCCGACTTCTGTTGCTGCTGAGTCTTACAAAACTCTGCGCACTCATTTAGACCTTACAGGATTAAGGAAAGTGGGAAATTGTATTGTTATTACCAGTGCTTCTCCCCAGGAAGGAAAAACGCAGACTCTCGCCAATTTAGGAATATCATTAGCTCAGAGCGGGCAGAAAGTCTTAATAGTCGGCTCTGATTTCAGAAAACCGATGATTTATAAATTGTTTGGCCTCAAAAGAAGTCCTGGCCTAACCGAGGTATTAGTTGGGAAACTTTCTTGGAAAGATGCCATTAAAACTGAGGTTGATATGCTGATCGGAGGGCTCGAATACGAGCAGATATTAAAGACTCAGGGAATAGAGAACCTGAGAATTATTACTTGCGGAGAACGCGCTCCTAATCCAGCCGAATTGCTCAGCTTCCCCGAAATAGACGCCTTAATTGAAGAGCTAAAAGATAGCTTCGATGTGATATTATTTGATAGTCCTCCGGTACTCCCTGTAACGGACTCTGCAGTTTTAGCAGCTAAAGTCGATGGGGTTATATTAGTTTATCAGGCCGGAAGGACTTCGAGGCATGCTCTTAACCGGGCTAGGATCCAATTAGAAAATGTCGATGCAAAAATTCTAGGCGTTGTTATAAACAACCTTAAAGCTGAATTCATCGAAGATGTCACACCTTATCAAAGATACCGTTACTATGGATACTATGGAGAGAAAAAGGAGAGAAAAGAATAATACCTGCCTCATTTCTTTTCAGGCCATTGAAATTCCAGCGCTCTAATACAGCCTTCCATTCCAGACAATTCATTTCTATAGTGAACACTCGCTTGAAGCTATTTTTTCCCGATTAAAGAGGTAGGCATGGCTGTAGATTGGAGCAACCCCAAATTTCGGGCAATTATTATTATTGCAGCTATCTTTATCCTCGGTATCTTCTTAGGTCAAGTTATTACCGGATATTCTTATAAGATAACCTTAGCTTTAATCCTGAGTGCTGTAATCTTCATAATTACCCTTGTCAACACAGATGCGGGATTAGCGATATTGATTTTCTCCATGCTTCTTTCTCCTGAAATAATAATGGGGCAGGTTCCGGGAAGAGATATCGTTATCCGGTTTGATGACATCTTGCTGGCAGTCATCACATTTGCCTGGTTAGCGAAAACAGCCGTAAATAAAGGATTAGCTTTATTTATCAAGACACCCCTCAATAAAGCCATAGGTTTTTATATATTAGTGTGTTTGATCGCCACTCTGCAAGGGATTGCTTTGGGATATGTGGTTCCGGCCAAAGGATTCTTTTATCTTTTGAGATATATTGAATATTTCTTACTTTTCATATTAGTAGTCAATCATATTCATAGCCGAAAACAAATAGAATTCTTTCTTAGAGCTTTTTTCATAACCTGCGCCCTGGTGTCTGTTTATGGAATTTTACAAATCCCAACTGGTCGGAGAGTAAGTGCTCCCTTTGAAGGAGAAGCTGGAGAGCCTAATACATTTGGGGGCTACTTGCTCTTAATTTTCTGTATAGCCATGGGAATCTTTTTACAAAATGTTTCCAAAAGGCTGAAAATAACTCTGGTTGGGCTGTGCGTTTTGATCATCATCCCCTTTTTCTATACACTTTCTCGAGCTTCCTATTTAGGCATTATCTTTTCACTCCTAGCATTTGTTGTTTTGAGTAAGAGAAAGGCTGTATTAATTACAGTGGCCACCGCGGTACTTATTTCAGGAATAGCGATAAAGCCTGAAACAGTTTTTTCTAGGGTGAAATATACGTTTCAAGAAAAACAAAACTATTTGGTCAGGATTGGCAGTACTTATCTCGATGCCTCCGCTTCGGCAAGAATTTTTAGCTGGGAAGATGGATTGAAAACCTGGAAAAAAAATCCCATTTTAGGGAGAGGGATTACAGGAGCAGGATTCATAGATGGACAGTATGCCCGTACCCTTCCTGAGTTAGGCGTTATTGGCTTGTTCGCTTTGTTATGGCTTTTGTGGACGATTTTCAAAAATTCACTCAGTATCCATAAAAGAATGAATAATGAATTAGATAAAGGCCTAACACTTGGCCTTACAGCTGGTTTTATTGGCTTAGCTATTCATGCCCTTACTGCCAATACTTTTATCATAATACGCATCATGGAACCATTCTGGTTTTTAGTCGGGATAATCATGATGCTCCCTGAGATAGAGCATTCTGAGGAGGAAGTCACCTCCCTAGAAAAGTCCTAATCCCAACTCAGATGTTTAGAAATTCAATTTATTTTAAGTTTAAATATATTTGAATCCTGGATTTTCAGATGGAACATGTGAAATGCAATCTGTGCGGGGCTGATGATGCGAAGTTCGTCCTTCTTGGAAGATGCAGACATTATGGCCTAGAGAAAAAGCATTTCAAACTCGTAAAATGCAGGAGATGTGGACTCGCTTACTTAAATCCTCGCCCAGATGGAGAAGAAATTAAGAATTATTATCCTCCCTGGTATCACTCGCGGGCACAATCTAAGGTTGTCGATATAGAGAAAATAAAATTTTGGGGAATACCATGGCGGGAGGCTATGCAGAAGAAGGCAGAGCCTATTCTAAGATATAAAAAAATCGGCAAAATTCTGGATATAGGATGTGGCGACGGTTCCTTATTAAAATACTTGAAAGATTTAGGATGGCAGACATACGGAGTGGAAATTAACGAAGTATCTGCCCGTTATGCAAGGGAAGTTCTTGGTTTGAACGTCTTTAAAGGGAGATTGGAAGATGCAAATTTTCCGGAAGAGTCTTTTGATGTAATAACAATTTTGCATGTCCTTGAACATCTCTCAGATCCCACCCATACGCTTAGAATGATATTTCCTATATTAAGAAAAGACGGCATCCTGGTAGTGGAGGTGCCTAATTTTGGTAGCTTTGAAGCGCGGATTTTTCGATCAAAATGGTTTGGGATAGATGCTCCATTACCTTTGCATCTTTATTTCTTTACTCCACACAGCTTAAAATTGTTGCTGGTGAAATGTGGATTTTTTAAAGTAGAGATGGGATTTATTCCTGAACAAACTAAATATGTGGCTGGATATTCAGAAAGCCTGAGATATTGCCTGATGGACTGGGGCTTATATCCTTTGAGAGGGCAGAGAGTAGAGGCAAAGGAAGAATGTATGGATAAGAGCAATTTGAACGATTCTTCATTGGATAGCCTATTTCATTTCATGGAATACATTATATTCAAACCGATTTCGCGCTTTATGGATAAAATAGGCCTTGGTTCAAACTTATTTGCTGCTGCCAAGAAAAAGAAATGAAGATATTCATCATTCGTCCTTGGGGAAAGACAGCTTGGGAATTAGGAGGATTCTGCAATGATGCCTTGGTAGAAATTGGTCACGAGGCAGAGCTTTTTACGTACAACGATGAACGAATTTCTTCGCGGCTCCCTTTTCTTGGGAATAAAGAGCGATCTCTTGTGAAAAAAGGCCTCATGAAAAAAATTTCTAGCTTCAGCCCTCAATTAATCTTGGTGATTAAGGGAGACAGAATTCCTTTGGAGTTCATTCATGAAATAAAAGAAAAATTCAATATCCCTGTTGCCAATTACTGGATAGATGACCCGTATTCAATCGAGGTTTCTCGAAAGATTTCACCGGCTTATGATTACTTTTTTACCAATGATCCAGAGCTTGTTCAGGTGCACAAAAGATTAGGTTGTCCGCACGTTGGATTTCTGAGTTTTGGGTATGTACCTGATTTACATAAAAATATTCAGCTCACTCTGAAGGAATATAAGAAATACGGTAGCGATATATGTTTTGCCGGAACGGTATCGGAAGGAAGAATGAAGATTCTTGAGGCCTTGAGTGAATTTAAATTGAAGGTGTGGTCACCTCGGTTTTTTTATAAATTGAAGGGAGATTACAGAGCTGAAAAAAACAGAATTCCCCCTTCCTCCCTGCTTTATTCAAAATTTACAGATTGTGCAGTCTGGGGAGAGGAACTGGTAAAGGCCTATAATGCTTCCAAGGTCGTCCTCAATATCCACTCACCTCAATCAGTTCCGATCATGCGTGATTTTGAAGTGACAGGATGTGGGGCATTCCTCGTAACTGACTATGCCCGGAGTCTAGAAACCATGTTCAAACCTGGTGAGGAGATCATTCTCTATGAAAACATTGAAGACTTGAAGAATAAAGTAAAATACTATTTATCACATGATCAGGAAAGAGAATACATAGCTGGGAAGGGTCATTTAAGAGCGCAACAAGACCACACCTATGCGCGGCGAATGGAGGAATTGATCTCCTTTATTGAGGAAGAGAAAGCATGAGAGGAACTGTTGGAAGAGTTCTAGGCAATACCCTATGGCTACTTTTGCAGAGAACAGGAGGACGGATTTTAACATTCTTGCTGATGATCTATCTTGCCCGTAGCCTGGGAAGTCTGGGATTCGGGAAATTTACTTTTGCTATCAGTTTTACCTCCCTTTTTTTAATCTTATCAGATCTCGGAATCACCACCCTTGCCGTGAGAGAAGTGGCCCGTGACAAAGAGGGTAGCCCGGAGTATATAGGCAAGAGCGCGACTTTAAAATTTTTTCTATCTGTCCTTGCCCTCCTGATCATAGCAATTTCTCTCAACATCATGAATATTCCCTCAGACACAAGAATGGTGGCTTACTTGATTGGTGCCTGCATCATCTTTGAGAATGCGGGAGGATTCTTCGGAGCTGTTTTCCAGGCCTATGAAG
>Ga0209636_10004224_pt1 | contig 14638 bp, 17 predicted proteins | sample DeeMarSWOR152_54_FD_187464 | JGI IMG/M metagenome (GOLD analysis project Ga0209636, IMG submission 187464) | Marine sediment microbial communities from White Oak River estuary, North Carolina - WOR-1-52-54 (SPAdes) (version 2) | ecosystem: Environmental > Aquatic > Marine > Intertidal zone >...
CGCTTTGTGCCCATATCATAAATAGACTTTTTGTGTTGGCTGCTAGTGTATGCTGTTTTACGTATACTTCTTCTGCATGAGGCCAATAGACCCGTAATATCTTGAATGGTGGGGTCGCGGGGATTTGCACCAGGGACAAATGGAGATATCTCCCGCAAACTCCCCCCTTTTTTGGACCAAATTCCTTCCCCAAGTCCAAGTTCATTCTCTGTTGTATTGACAAAATCAAATCAACATTTAAATCTAGCTTGCTATAAACTAGATCGGGTTTTGTGATGTCCTCTCCGATAAATAATGCTAGAAAAGCTCTTTCTCTGAATTTTGACAATTTAGTGGAATGTCTAGTTCCGATGGGATACTCCCATATCGCTCACTGGAATAATGAAGAAGATTATCTCAATATTTTGTATCATAGAGCTCAATCGTCAACTCATTTATTCAAAAACCTAGTATTCGCAACATCAAGATCTCAATATGCCATAAGAATCAATTGTGAAAAGGTTCACAAAAAAATAAAGGTCAAGTTTCCTTCCAAACAGAAGTTCAAACCGTGTGAAATAGGAGACATATTTCTTGTTTCCAAATACGTTGATCCAAAGGGGATAATGAGCCGTAACGTTTCTTTCATCCAAGTAAAAGTTTCCAACAAAAGGAGAAGAACTGACGTTTGGAAGATTGCTGAGAATCAATTATTCTTTTACAAGAATTGGCCCACCATTTTGGATTGCTACGCTGGTGTAGGCAAAAATAAGAAAAGCATAATAAAGAATCTAAAAATAACTCATGCTAATAGACTCTTTTCACCTTACATGTTATTGGGAAGAAATTGCCATCCCGGCCTTTCGTGTGGTCCATATCCTTGGATAACGGGAACTGACCTAGTTTCAATTGCCTTAGAAAAGGATGGAAAAATGAGAGGCCCCCTAGAGGTTGCTTTTCTGTATTTTCTAGTTCAATTGATTTTTCAAGTAAATGGAGAAAGAGATATTCAAGATTATCAGGATTACAATCTGAATCTAAAAGCGTTGACAGACGGACTTCTTAGATACATGCATATTAATGATCCACCAAAAGGTGAAGGAAAGCCTTTCGTGGTAATTACATTTACCATTAAAAGACTTGAATAACTTTCGCATAGGGAAAACGATTAGCGCGCGAAAGTAAGGGGGTTCGTCTGTGGTGCGGGAGGTGGGATTCGAACCCGCCCTATGCTCGTGATATCTCCGGCAAACTCCCTCTTTTTTTCTTAACTCAATGGGAAGCATGCATGCGCGCAAATATTGCATGCATGTGTCAATTTCAATGAAAAGATAGATAAACAAACATTGATCTACCCTTCTGCGGTGATCACGTGGTTAGTAAACACGGAAAGGGTAAAAACCTTCTAATAGTTTACAATGAAAGCATCAAGTACCGTCGCCGGCATCCTGACCCTACATTCAGCCCAGAATGGTCCTACTGCGACTCGCGCAAACGACTACAACTATGCGGGAAAGGTAACTATGTTTTCTTTCACACAACCAGGCGAAAAAAACGATATGTTACGGCTTATTTTGTGGTTGAAGAATCCATTTTAGGTAGGGATGTCCCGAGATATAACCTCACAGGTGGCGCATCGCATGCTTATCGATTTGCCGAGCATTATGTAATATTGGGAGACAAAGAGCTGTCAAAAGAACTCTCAGAGCCAATAGAATTCGACCGCTCCCTAGCACAAGAGCTTACTTTTGAACCGCCAAAACCCATCGAGTTTGGAAAAGTGAACAAGTTTGGTCGCCCACTCTCTGATCTTGAATGCATCTCCATCGCGACCAGGAGTATCAGGGTTTTAACAGATCAGGATGTTGATAACCTTTTGATTATGGTAAAATAGGTGGTGCTCGCGCAAAAATGGTAAGGAATTACGTTTACAGAGTAGACCATGACATCGGATTTGCACCTAATGTAGATCAGGCCATCTGTACCTTAAGTGGCTGCAAGACAAACACGGTCGAAAGATGGGCCAAAAAGGGAAGCTGGATCATTGGAATTGGTGGCAAGAAAACTGGGAAGTCTGATAAACTGATCTATGTTATGGAAGTAGATAAGAATCTGTTATTCGAGGACTTCAAGAGAATATACCCTATCAGAAGCCGATATCTAAGTCCTGAGAACGCAGGAACCAACGTGTTAATTTCGAAGAAATTCTACTACTTTGGTGATCAAGCTATTGATTTGCCACAGGACCTGAGACACATCATTTGGGACAGGCAGGGCTGCAAAGGAGTATCTGACGAAGATGCGCAAAGACTGAAAGGGTTTCTCTCTAAAAGATACCGCCCTGGTAAACTCGGGAATCACAACAATCCTAGGACATGAAGAGATATCTCAGTTTCTAAGGTCGCTGTTCTCGGAGCACTGCGTCAAGCAGCTTGTCAGGGCTGCTGCAAATCAAGGTCCACCGAAACCAGGGTGATCCATCCCTAATCCTCTTTCCAGTAGCAGTATGGATAATCGGTTTCAGCCGTTTCCTCAGTGCTAATTGGTTGGATTCCTCAGCTAGAGGAAATGCCTTCTCCAGTAATGCAGAACCTGCGTCTCCCTTGATCAATAGATCAACTGACGGGTCAACTCTTTTCAGGTGAGCGTTGTTTGCAAATCCTCTAGACCTGAAGCTTAGAACTTCTTCTCTGGACAATTCTCTACAATCGTATACAGCTGGATTTCTGAAGTACCCGATTATGTAAGTGCTCCATACATCTTGTTTCTGCAGGGTCGCATAGAAGAAGAGCATCGCCTTTTTCTTCAGATTGAGGAGCGATTTCATGTCACCAAAGCCCCTTCTGACATGACCATAGGTGAAAGTCTCAAACTCGGGATCTAGATGTACTCGCAAGTCTGGATATCTCACTTGCGTGAATCCCAGTTCTCTGTAGGTCGCAACATGCTCCCTTGTTCTGTGACCTTCAGGTATGGGCAAGTAATCAAACGAAAGGTCTTTGAAGATTCTGCCTCTTCCGTTTGGATTCGTACTGCTTGAGCCCACGTTGATTAGAACGCCGAACACATCAATTCACAACTATCACTACTGTCTATGTGACAAACCTATGGACTCCGCGCGCACAAGTTTTTATCTGTAGAGAGGGACTAGAACTCATGATCCAATACGATAGACTCATGAAACCTTTGCTGACTGAACAAGACGAAGAATTCCAAATGCTCCTTGAAGTGGCTGAAGAATACTCGAAGCAGAAGCGGGGAGATACGCCACAGAGCAAGTCAGGAAACGCGACTGAAATCGTGATTCGCAACCATCTTCTGAATAAGGGTTTCAATGTAACTCTGAACCCTAATGTGAAGATTCAAGGTTCGAGGATAAGGATTGACTCACTATTACTAAAACCCAATGTCAATCCAAACAAGCGGATGTATGCCCCTAATGAAGTGGACACGATAATTGAGATTAAGAACAATGCTGTCGCGAATCAGTTAAGGATAATAAAGGAGAACTTCGATGAGCTGAGAAGAGTCTCGGAGAACTTCCGCTTTGCAGCAATTGTTCTTTCTGAAAGAAAAGGATACACGCATGAAATAACTGATGAGAAACTTGGAAACCCGAAATATCTATCCTTTTCACTGGTTTCTCGTAGGCGATATCCCGCTATTGGTGGACTCTACAGCAAAGAAGCAATAATCGATATGCTGAACAAGAACGAGATGAAGAAGACGGGAGAATGGGAAGAACTCATCGCACACCTAAAGCGCGCGCGAGTAAGAGGAATTGCTGGGAGTTCATGAAGCGTACGCTTCATGAAGACTGATTAATCGCTACGTAATTGTCATAAGTCGGATGGTACTTGATCTTCACTATCTCAAAGTGGGTGTCCATTTGGGGAATGCTTTCTCTGTAGAAGTAGAGAAGGACGTTTTTCAGCTCTCGTCCACGCATACTTTTGAGAATGGTTATCAAGTTCTGACTGAGCAAGCTTCCTTTCGGAGCAATGCTCTTGTTGAATTTGCCTTTAAACTCATCTGCGTGTCTTTGGGCAAAGTGTTTCCAGTCCTCTCCTTTCCAGTTTTCGTGGTACCACTTGAATATCTCATGGCGGCTGGTTTGAACCGGATCTAATGTGAGTACGTTGTTGGATATCCTGCTCCGGTCCCATTTACTCTCTAGGAGATAGGCTGTCTGTGGAGTGATTATGATCGCGTCGAATTCCCCGATGAGGTCAGCTCTGCCGAAGCTGGGGCGATAGAAAACGAGGCAGTTTGCCGGGTCAGTGTCATCCCCCAACTGCTTCAGAATTACGTCAAGATGCTCTGTTAGGGCTAATATCGTCAGAAAGTCCTCTCCGTAACCAAACACGCTAGCCTTCGACCCTCTCTTTCCTTCATGTCTATTCTTCGTGAACAAGGCTCTTTCAATTTGTCTACAGGGAAGTCCTGTTTCGCGACGAATCATCCTCAGCCTCTCGAAAAACTCGATGGCGCGATGTGGGTTCTGGAAAAGGTCGCCTGGCTCCTTTCCAAATAGCTCTCGCCACGCGTGGATGTCCAGAACACCATAGTCCTGTGGACTATGAAATGATAGGATTACGCTTGGCCAAGGCATTGCCGATTCCCTTTATTGACTTGAACTTTTGGAGTCTCTCGAGATCCTCCTCTGCCCTGAAACCTTCTTCGGTAGTTCTTGCTATGAAATCTGCTGTAGACTCTTCGATGTAGGCTGTTATCAGCTTTCGTCTCCCAGCGAGACGCGGAGCGTCAAATTTCCACTCGATAATCTTCTTCAGGTCTTCCTTTGTGCATTTACTGGTTTCTCTGAACTTGTCACCAAGGTCTTCCTCGAGCTTCAGGTTATGAGGTTCGGCGTCCATTTCTGCATCGTACATGTTTATCCAATGAAGAAGAGATTTGCGATCCATTTTCGACCCCTTTGTGCAGCCAGGCAGCTTTGCCTGTTCATATCGGGTCAGACTGGCATATTAATCAATTATGAACCCATCATAAAGGTTCAATCATACATGCGCACGTGAGAGAGGACTCGTTCAGATTTGGGCGATGGCAAAATATATGGCTTGATTGCTAGCATCATAGTCTGTGCTGCAATGTTTCTCACATGGCATAGTTTTTCCCCGAAGAAGAGAATTCATCTCGAACCTCCAAGAATCAAAGCAACGAAGGAAGTATCCATTGTAATCCCCGTCAAGGATAATCAGAAAGGCATAGACCGGTTTTTTGAAGCATTCCTCAAGACAACCAGACCTGAGTCATATCCGTTGGAAATCCTTGTTGTAGGAGACGCGGGAGCTCCACAGCAAGCGCCTGAGGAAATCCTGAGTCACCGAGTTGACATCAGATTCCTGCGATGCAACAAGATTGGACCCGCAAGCGCTCGGAACCTTGGGTGGCGAAGTGCTAAGGGAGATTGGATTCTTTTCACGGATAGTGACTGCCTTCCTACCTCCACGTGGTTAGAAGGTTATTTGGACGCTTGGAATGGGGCGATTGGATACGCTGGAAACGTTCTATCCCTGAACGATGATGCCATCTCAAGTTTCTATGAGAGTCAAGGCACCCTTACCCCTACAAGCCATAAACAGGACGGTTCTCGATACCCTGAATATTTGATCACTGCGAACGCGTTGGTCTGGAAGCCAGCATTGGTGAGAATTGGGGGGTTCAATGAAAGGATAAAGTTTGCAGCCGGAGAGGACATTAATCTAGGCTTCAGATTGAGGGAAGTCGGAAATCTAAGCTTCGCTCCTGAATCTGTGGTATATCACAATTTTGATGATGGCGTCGTTGGATTTGTCAAGAGATTCCGACGATACGGAAGGGGGAATCGTCTCTTATCGCAAATACATTCAGTGAATATGATGCCAAGAGTTAGAGATACATGCAGGGTTTTTCTCCCCAGAAAGAAAACATTGATCAACTTCTTGCTTGCGTGCACACAATATCTCAGTCTCTGGTGGGGCTACCATCTTGAATAGAGAGCGAAGAAACACTCCAGAAACACGCGCTCGAGTCAGAAACCTCAATCTTCTAGAAGAGAATGCTCTGGGGCTGCCAAAACCAAAGTGAAGTGAACTGGGAAATGAAGATATTCATAACAGGAATTGCAGGCGTGCTCGGCAGCAACCTCGCTAGAATGCTAATCTCTCATGGACACAGTGTCAGAGGTTGTGACATCATAAGAAAAAATGAAGCATGGAGACTCGGGCCCATCCTGGACAAGATCGACTACCTCTGGAAAAGCACGAATGACCTAGATGCTGAAGTAAAAGGGGCTGACATCATAATTGACTGTGGTCTCGGGTTCGCTGATAGACCTTTTGCCAATGATTCTCCTATCAGCGCAGCAATAGGGAACATTCTCCCACCACTCTGTTTGCTGGAAAGAATCAGAAAAATGCCGAGAAGACCAGTACTGATATACCCGAGCAGTTTCAACTCGCTTTACGGTCACGTAGGGGCGACATTTGTGGAGACTATGTCCCAGTTCCCGACAAGCACATATGGATGGACGAAAGCCTCCGTAGAGCAACTCTATACAGTCTATAGGATCATGTATGACCTGCCAGTTGTGTTGACACGTGTAGGGTCTGCCTATGGGGAGCAGATGCGGTCAGATGAACTCATGGCAAAACTCATCATACATTCCTTATTGGGAAAACGGAAATTCTATCTGCGATCGCCGAGAGCAAAGAGATTGTGGACACATATTGATGATGTTCTTAGCTTCTACCGCTGTCTTCTGAGTGAGCTGGACTCCCAAATCGGAGAAACGCTTCATTGTGCGGGAAATCTGGGTGACAGAATACTGGAGAATGCTGAAATCGCGAAGATGATCGTCGAAACTACAGGGACTCACATGGAGATAATTGAAGGAGAATATGAGCCAGGAGAAACTGTCTTTGGCACTCCGATACACTTCAGCATTGACTCGAATCGTACGAGAAAGGTGCTGGGTTGGAAACCATGCGTCAGTCTAGAGGTTGGAATCGAAAGAACCGTAGATTGGTTCAAGGCCAACCTTTGGAGATTCAGTTAAAGCCTCATGCATCATGCGTGCATGAGAAATTCTAAAAAGCGTACAGGTCTAGAAGTTGTGAATCAGGAATCCGCGCTGAATGTGTTGATATTAGATTGAGGCTTCATCAAGCTATTCAAGAGTTTCAAGCAACGAGTCGAGAACTTGAGAAAGCGCGGCGGCACAAGGTCTATTTGAAAATTCTGAAATTCATTCTTATTGGCTTTTTCATAGGTAGGGATATTGACAGTAGTATCTCGGAACTTGCCAGAGAAAGAGAGAGAATGGAAGAGAGCATAAAAAGGCAAGTGAGCAAAGAGCTGGATCTAGCGCGGAATCGCGTCAGGAAAATCAAGAAAAGTGGCACTTATCTAGTTCACACCGACAAAGAACGATGCACATCAGACTTGGAGTTGCTGGAGAAAGACCTTTCCTCTCTCGGTGAAAACGGCATCTTCGAACAGAAGTTTATCGACGCAGCAAAGGATGAGCTGCGAGCGAGTCATCAGGCAATCTCCGACTACAATCCTGAGTTTGTTGAGCAGCGAAGGAGAGATTTCAGCTATCTTTGGAACACGGGGCTTTTGGCGCTCGATGAGGAGCAGCAAGAGGCAATAGTAACTGATGATAAGCATAACTTGGTGGTTGCAGCGGCCGGTTCAGGCAAAACTGAAGTCCTCATCACACGGATTGCGTATCTCATAGCTAGAAAACCTGACGGTGTTCAACCGAGTCGAATTCTAGCCATTGCCTACACGCGGAAAGCCAAAGAAGAGATTGAACAGCGATTACTCGATCGCCATGACATCAACAATGTGAATGTGAAAACGTTTCACAAGCTAGGCAAAGACATCTTAGAGAAGGCACGGGGAAGAATTCGACGCACGGACATCGTCGACGAAAACAAGAAACACGATGCGATAAAGCGGATTTTCGAACGCAAGATCAAAAGCCAGCCAGATTTCTACGAACTGTTTGTGCGGTTTGCCAAGACTCTACATGACAAGGAAGAGGAAGGTTTTGAAACTGAAGAGGAGACCCTTGCGTATGCACGTGAGCGCCCTTATTTCTCCATAAATAACACTCGTGTCAACAGTCAAGCGGAAAAGGAAATCATGGCTTTCTTCTTGACACATCGGCTTAATGGAAAACCTCTCGAGGTGGTATACGAAGTTGATGTAGAGGGTTTCAGGCCTGACTTCTACTTGCCTCAGTACGATCTGTTCCTTGAACATTGGGCCCTGAACGCAGCGGGGAAAGTGCCAGCGTGGTTTAGTCAGTCGACCAAGGAATACAAAAGGGCGATGGAGAAGAAGAAGCGATGGTTCGCTGAGAACGATAAGCTGCTTGTTGAGACCTTCACCCATGAATATGATCCAGACAAGCCGGAGCAGTTTATCCAATTGCTCAAGAAGCGGGTTGCGCAGAAGCTTCAGATAAGACACCACGGGAGCTTTGATTTCACCCTCAAGCCTTACGACGAGATTGTTGAGATTGCTTGGGGTCCCTACAAGAATCCAGCGGACGAAATCGTGAGCTTCCTGACCATAGCGAAGACCTATGGCTTAACGCCTTCAAGAATCAAAGGAAAGCTTCGCAAGATGCGGTGGACGCGGAAACAACTGGCCTTTGCCCATCTTGCAGTGGAAGTATACGCTGCTTATGAAGACGAATTACAGAAGCACGGGAAAATCGACTTTGAAGATATGATTAACAAGGCCATTAACGAGTTGGCCAACGACCCAAGCCTGTGTGCCGACACGTACGACCACATTCTCATAGATGAATACCAGGACATAAGCGCTCAACGATACCGGCTCATCAAGACCCTGCTTGATCGCAACCCCAAGTGCAAGCTATTCTGTGTTGGTGACGATTGGCAAAGCATCATGGCATTCTCAGGTTCAAACCTTGAATTCTTTGTCAACTTCCAGAAGTACTTTGCGAATCCAGCGGTGACCAAGATCTCCACCAATTATCGTAGTGTAAGATCAATTGTCGACGCTGGCGCACACTTAATCGAGAACAATCGAAGCTGCCAGATACAGAAGCCAACTCTGGCAAGAAGGAACGAGATGAAGCCAATCCGGGTGATCACATCGCCTCACCGAAGGGAGTACCAGAACAACTACTATCGTGACACTGTGGAAGATTGTCTGAGTCGTATCGGTGAGTATTTGCAGAGAGGCTTTGCAGCAGGCGAGATCCTCGTACTCAGCAGATACATGCGAACGAAGGTGGCTCGTGGATACAAGTTTCTCTCCCTCATCAGAATCTTCTTGGAGACGGCGAAAGAGAACGGCATAAGAATCGCTTGCGACAACGCCGAAGCAAGAAACAGAATCAGACTGTTAACAGTTCACAAAAGCAAGGGACTGGAAGCCAAAGTGGTCTTTGTCTTAAACGTCATAAAGGATCTGTACGGCTTTCCGAGCGAAATAGAAGATTCGTCGATTTTTGAGCCGGCGAGAGAGAACTACCCGCCTCAGGACCAAGAAGAGGAGGAACGGAGACTCTTCTACGTAGCCATGACTCGGGCCATGGAAGATCTATATATTTACACATGGAAGCCCGCTAAGAGCGAATTTCTCGAGGAGATCGAGGACCACGTTGAAGAAGTGCGCTTGAGCTACTAGCGTCAGCAATTCGCTCCCACCAGACACATTAGGTTTCAGTTCATAGAAGAAATACGGGTGTGACCGTGTCTACTCTTGTGGTTGTACCATTCGGAAATCACTTTCCGCAATGTGGTGATGTATTCCTTGGATCGATCGAATATACGGTGGATAGGAAAACTTGAATGTTCAGAAATAGTATGGATGTAGAGAGGATGAAATCATGAGTAGCGAATTTGCTGAGGATCTGAAGGTTTTTTTCCAGGATTTGCTGACGCGGGAGTTTGGAAACAAGATCAGACAAGACATCAGGAATTTCAGAGAGAACATGATTGGTTTGAGACAGAATCCAAACTACTACAAGGCCTTGAAGTGTATACTTGATTTACTAATGACGAATAGTTGGTGGCGTCCCTTACCACGCGATGTTCCTAGTGCGTATGAGAGAGAGTTCAGTCTTTATCAAGGCGAATTCGGGGATGAGGGGTTCAAAACAGATGAGGGGAAAAGGAAATTGCTTGATATCGTGAACCGATATGCAACCACAAACAGAAAGAAAGCTGTCGAAAAGACAAGTAAACTTGTGGAAATCCTAGTCGATAGAGGCTTTACGATTAAAGATTGGACCAACCACCTTTATGATTTGGCGAGGAATAGGAAAAGAGAGATACTTGGAGATAAGGGGAGGGATAATTACCTAAGAGATTTCGGTTACTTTGATAGAGCTCCACTGGACAGGCACGAATGGAGGTTTATTGTCAGAACAGGAATCTTTCACCACCACGCTACAGTAAAGGAATCTGATCCTCAAGATAGAGATCACTTACAGGCAGCATTGGTCAACTTCTGCAACAAACAGCTAAGAGGATTTGAGGTTTCGGAGATCAATGACTGTTTTGGGCTACGCCTAGATTTGGGAAAGAGTGCGGGCATGGTCGATTTATTTATCTGGTCATACAACGCAGATGAACGTTATCACACATGCGGGAAGCAGCCACATTGTCATCGATGTAGTCTGAACGGTTCTTGCATGTTCGCCAAGGTATGTGGGCACATCTGAACCTCGCGTGCATGCTTATGAGGTGTTAGCGTGGTTGTAGAATTCGAGTGTAGAAAGTGCGGAAAGACAGTATCCTGGAAACAATATGAGCTGGATCGATTTTGCCCCGACTGCGGCACTTTTCTGCGACCCAAGAGATTGAAGATTGACAGAACGAAAGCTAAAAGAAGAGACAAACGGATTGAAATAGAACGGGCTCACATTAACATAGATTCCTTGTTCTATGAATATGAGAATTATCATCCCGTTGACGTTGGCGGCGGAGTCGTTTTCGAGACGGTGGGCGCCTGGATTTCTGCAAGAATACAAGCATATAGAGAGTTCCGTCAAAGGCTTTCACCCGAAAGGCTTCACGATCTTGAGCAAGTCTCAAAGAATTTCAAGCAATGGCTTCTATTCCGAAACAATCTGTCTTGGACAACCTTGCAACGCACAGGGTATCAAGCATTGGAAATGCCTGAACGTCTTGCAGATCTGTTATTCCTCTTGCAAAACAACAGGTTAGGTGTAGGAGAGCGCGTTAGAAGGGGATTAGAAGGAAAAGAAAAGGTGAGAGGAATCGGGCAGGGAATCCTGACCGCGCTTCTGCACACTTTCAACAATGATAAATATTGTGTTTGGAATAGTAGAACACAAGACACTCTGGAAATTCTCCGATGTCCCCCAATAAAATATACAGACATTGGAGCGAAATACAAGGAAGTCAATAGAAAACTCCATGAGCTGGCTAACGAGCTAAACTCAGATTTGACAACCATAGACGGATTCATGTGGTTCATAAGCAAACATGTTATGTTCATTTAGTACCCATGCATGCTCACAATGGAGGCATGCACAATGTCTTCTTCTAGCACAGCCAGATCACGGAATCTTGTAAAATCGACTGAAATCAGACTTTTTTCAGTCTTACAATTGTCTTAACTCCATTCTTCCAACTACTGAATTTTTTGCGAACAGCCGGGTCAGGTATTAGATACTTGACTGGATTTTGGATTATCCCCAATTGCGGATTGCCTCCTTTTTTGAGTCCGCTCACTATGTAAACGAAATATCTGTCCTTTTCAGACTCTGCCCTTTTCCACTGGTAAGAGGTAAGCTCAAAAGTTCCTGGATCTCCTCGGAAATGTTTCACCTCAATGAATCGTTGCTTTCCAGCTTCAGTCTCTGAGTATATGTCATATCCAATCGAACGTTGCGTATGCCTGTCATCGGGCTCTCTGGCTTCGACTTCTTCAAATCTCATTACCATTTCTAACGCAATCGCTTCCGCGTCTTTTCTGCTAAATCTTTCGCTTGGTTTGTATCTTCTTTTGGTTCCTTCAGGACGCCCTTTTTTCAGTTTTATAGTTCTTGCAGCATAGCTTGGAGCACCCTCTGTTCTTAGGTATGGGATATGTTTCTCAACTGCGTGAAAAACAAACTCGTTTGGATCTATTAGATCGGATCTCTTTGGCGGGAGTTTGTGTGGAGGAAGACGTGGTCTTTCGCTTTCCTCTTCTGCAGGTTCCTCAGTTCTCTTCGCTTTCTCTTCATGTTTTGGTCTTTGCTCTACTTCTTCCTTTTGTTCTATTATTTTCAGCGACTCTTCTGTTTCTTCAACGAATTCGTCCTCAAACTCAATGCCGAAATGTTTGAGCTTATCATTCAGTTCTTCCTCACTGCTGGCACTAAAAAGTGAATCTAAGAATGCAAAAGCATCCTCCTCAGCCAAGGGGAATAGTCCAGAGAGTTCCTTGGCAACAGCTGTTGAAAACATATCCGCATGCTTTGATATGTAAATCCTGTTTTCCTCGACACTGAGATACGCGTCCTTTTTGACGTTATTGATGACCATCGGTCCTGGATTGTCTCTCTCGAGCACATAATCCAGCGTGATCTCTGATGTTTCAAAGGCCTGTAATTCATCAAGTCTCTTGAACAATCCCTCTTCATGCATTCTTCGGTGCAACTCGACGTTTTTCTTATTGAGATAGGGTTCAACGTAGGAGAGTATCTGAATTAGACGATTGGTTGTGTCGCCTTCTAATTCCTTCAGATCCCCAAGATTCTTGGTTACATTGACACTTTGACTAAGCCTTCGAAAACGTCACCAAAGACAAGGCCGTCGTCATTGCTATAGATGAAGTTGACGCGATCATCTTCAAAGAGAAAGAGCCCCTAGTCTACTACCTCAACCGCCGACCCAAAACAACCCTCATACTCCTGAGTAACAAAGTCGAGGACACCACAACTCTTCCACCCCGAGCCCTAAGCACGCTCCAACCCAAACTCCTCAACCTCCCACCCTACACTCCTGAGAAAGCAACGGTAATTCTGATAGAACGTTCTGAAAGTGCCCTCTGCCCCAACACGCTCCCAGCCAAACTCCTCGATATCATCGCCAAAGTCGCCTCCAAAGCAGAAGACATCCGCTTAGGCTTCTCCATACTCCAAGCAGCAGCCCTCAACGCCGAAGAACAAGGAAGATCCAGAATCGAACCAGAAGACGTCAAAGACGCCATCAAGGACGAAACAAGAATCATCCGCATGAAGGACGCCCTCGAACAAATCAAAGAACTGCGAGCACGCCTCAAAAAGCGCCGCCGGTGAACCAAACACCCTCCACACAACGAGCGACACAGCGATGGCCAAAGACCAAGCCCCCACATGCCCCTCATGCGGCTCTCAAAAAATCTGGAAAGACGGCATCCGTTATACAAACAATGGTGACCTACAACGCTACATCTGTAGAGAATGCGGAAGACGATTCAGCGAAACTTCTACGTATTTGCAACCTAATAGGCACGATTATAATCGCTTCAGACCATCTTCTAATCGCCAAGTCTGCGTTGCCTTGGCAGAAGGCTCGAAAAACTTGGCCGAAGTGGAGCCCCGAATCCAAAAGCAGGCTGCGGGAGCCACAACGCGTACACAGATCAAAGGCAAACTCATTGAATACGCCTGGTGGATGAAAAAGGAAGGATTCGCAGAATCCACAATAACCAGAAGAACGAGGCTGTTGAAGCTTCTAAGCAAGAGAGGAGCCATATTATGGGATCCAGAATCAGTCAAACACACCATAGCTAACCAAGAAACTTGGTCTAACACCACCAAAGAACACGCGGTCGTATCCTACACCAGCTTTCTGAAAATGCATGAAAGAACATGGAAGAAACCGAAATACAACCGAGTCAGGAAACTACCGTTCATACCAACAGAAAAGGAGGTCGACCAGCTAATCGCCAGCTGCAACAAAAAGACTGCCGCATTCCTACAATTACTCAAAGAAACGGGAATGCGACGCGGTGAAGCCTGGAGCCTAAAATGGACTGACTTAGACCATGAAAACAGAACAGTTCGCATCACCCCTGAGAAAGGCAGCAACCCCAGAATGCTCAGAATCAGCAACAAACTCATCGCCATGCTGAAATTCCTGCCCCAAGACAGACCTAACCCCTTCACAGGTACCCTGAAACATTTCGCTCGAAGCTACCGTAGACAGCGGAAAAGAGCAGCCCATAAACTTCAGAATCAAAGATTGCGCCAGATCACCTTCCACACATTCCGACATTGGAAGGCCACCATGGAATACCACCGCACAAAAGACATCCTGCACGTCCAGCAGCTTCTTGGCCACAAATCCATCCAGAACACAATGCTATACACACAGCTGGTGAACTTCGAAGATGACAGGTTCACCTGCAGAACAGCTGGAACGGTTGACGAAGCCAAAGAACTCATCGAGGCAGGATTTGAGCACGTCACTCACATGGAAGGCGTAGAGCTATTCAGAAAACCAAAATGACCCTGCCAGACATCTCCCCCTGTCCGGGATGTACTACTGGTGGGGTCGCGGGGATTTGAACCCCGGACCTCGCACGCCCCAGGCGCGAATCTTAGACCATGCTAGACCACGACCCCAGCAGAGGCAAAACAATCAATACGTTATTCAGGCTTAAAAAGTGGGAT
>Ga0209636_10004225_pt1 | contig 14637 bp, 14 predicted proteins | sample DeeMarSWOR152_54_FD_187464 | JGI IMG/M metagenome (GOLD analysis project Ga0209636, IMG submission 187464) | Marine sediment microbial communities from White Oak River estuary, North Carolina - WOR-1-52-54 (SPAdes) (version 2) | ecosystem: Environmental > Aquatic > Marine > Intertidal zone >...
GAGAGAATTGGTGTATTGGGAAAACTCAGGAAATTACCTGGCGTTCGGAGGGTTTTTCCGGCTCCTTTGTTAAGATCGAGTACTCCACAAATGTCGGCACAAGCTGGTTGCCTATTGTAGATCCCAGCGCAAATGATGGCTCTTATCTCTGGACTATACCCGATACTCCTTCAGAGAGTTGCCTGGTGAGGGTATCAGATGCCGAGGATGGCGATCCTTATGATCAAAGCGACGACTCTTTTACCATCTTCCTGGCAGGCGATGCCAGTGCGGACGGAAAGGTTGACGTTGGCGACGTACTATACTTAATTAATTACTTATTTATAAACGGACCCGCACCCATTCCCCTTCAAGCTGGCGACGTGAACTTGGACGGGGTGGTAGATATAGCTGACATGATATATTTGCTCAATTATATCTTTCTAAACTGGCCACCGCCGCTTTGTTAGACAGTCTCTTGTGCTTCTGGTAGCTGTGATCATCCAGCAGGAAAGCAGGCGGATGATAACATCCGCCTGGGAGCGGGGCCCCAAGCGGCTCTGCTACTACAAATTTCTCATCTCTCTTATTGCGGTTTCGGTTAAGGCGGCGCGGTAATGTAGTCCGCCCGAGTCGCTCTTCAAAAGTCTTCCCTTCAAGGCGGCAAGTTCATCCAGGCTCAAAAGATTCACTTCTCTTATTTCTCTTGTGTCAATAGGCCTCAGGTCGCCGGAAAGATATGTGGCGGTGAACACGTGCGAGGTCCAATTCACTTTGTTCGTATTGCAGGTGAAGGTAACATAAATCCTTAAGATGTATCTTTTTAATTTTATCTTTGCTCCAGTTTCCTCGTACGCTTCTCTTTTGGCGCAAAGTTCCAAATCCTCATCTGGCTTCACTCCCCCGCTGGGAGCACGGTAAAGTCCTTTGGGATACCAGGGCTTGGCTATGACAATGACTTTGCTATTCTTAAAAATAAACAAAGTCACATCCGAATTCCGTCCATCCTTCATGCTGTCTTTGAGATTCTGAAACTCTGACGGATTCATGGAGAACGACATACTCAACTCACGAGGTATCCCATAACGCTGCTCTATGTCCATAAGGCTGCTCATGTTGGTGTTCTTTATGTTAATAGAACCTCACCCCCTATCTCCCCCTCTCTCCCGCCTGTGGCGGGATGGAGAGGGGGACGGGGGGAGAGGTAGATCCGTAGGTCGAGATTCATATGCGAAGCATCCTTCGGATCTCGACAAATAACTGCGTTAACCAACGTTAGTCAGGGGTACCCTTACCCCTGACATTTTATGCATAGGGAACGTATCACGATTGCTTTTCTATCGGTACCACACAGATGAAGGTAAATTTCTCATTGGAATCGTTTTTGAATTGATGCTTTTCATCCGGTGGAACAAAGACTGCATCATCCTTTTTCAAAGGAAAGTTCTTGTCCTCGGCAACCAGGATTCCTCTCCCTTGCAATATAAAGACCTCGTGCTCCCATGAATGTTTATGATTAGGGGTAAATCCACCAGGTTCCACTTCAAATAGGCGCATGGCGAAATTAGGCGCACCATCTTTTTCAGAGATCAGCCATCTCACAGTTACGCCATTACTACCTGGTTCCTTGATTTCCTCAACCGTCACATCCTTAAAGTCGATTACTTTCATTTGCGAAGCATTCATACGAATTTTCTCCTCACATTCTTGCACCAACTGATTTGCCGCACGTTGGTTCGGGGTGCCCTCACCCCGAACCTTAACTGGTCGGGTTATGAAATCCGTAGGCGGGGTTCGTCCTGCCCTTCGGTCCTGAGACCTCAGGGTCGAAGGAAAGGGATTCACCCTGAAGGGCTTCCAGCCCCGCAGAAACCGGGCGGGCATGAGTGCCCGCCCTACGAATTAACTTATCCTTTCCACCTTGAAGATCACCGGTCTAAACCAATCCGTGCAACCGGTGATGACACTACCGCGTTGTTTCATCCCAGGCATATCGGCTCCGGCCGCAACACTAAATATATCCCTGCGTATGTCTGCCCAGGCCCAAGCACAGAAACCCTGAGGTGCTTCAGCCGAGTAACCTTCGACTATGAATTGTTGGCCGTCTACAAAACGTTCACAGAGACCAAGGTTTTTGGATGTATCTTCGTCTAAGTACTCATCAATCAAATCCTGGTTAATAGTCCTCTTGAGCACAGTGATCTTGCATTTAGGTATCTCGAAAGGCATCTCAACATCTCCTTTTAACAAATCTCATGAAGTTATCCGAGGTTCCCCCGCCTGTGGCGGGATCTGCCTATGGCACGACCAGCCCCGTATGAATCGAGCGGGCATGTCTGCCCGCCCTACAAACTCCTTTCATATTTTCTTCTTAGGTTCTCTTACCAGTCAACTTGTCGAAAATGTGAATTTTTTCTATGTTGGGAACGAGCCAGATAGATTGATCCTCTGGAATTCTTTGATCTGGCTTCAGCCGGACGGCGATCAAGAGATCGGAGATGTCAGCATAGAGATAATTATCTGACCCCAGGGTTTCGGTCACACTGCTTTTACCCGATATGCTTTCTTCTTTCTTTTCTAAAGAAACTGAGAGATCCTCAGGTCTGATGCCTACCATCACGTTCTTCTTCCCAATAAAGGGCAACCTATCTCCGGGGACGAAGTTCATGGGAGGACTTCCGATGAAACCGGCGGTGAAAATGTCTTCAGGTTTTTCATAAATCTCCTGAGGGGTGCCCTTCTGCAAAATCTTCCCATCTTTCATCACCGCCAGGCGATCGCTCAAAGTCATGGCCTCTGCCTGATCATGAGTTACATATATTATGGTGGTCTTTATCTTCTTATGCAATCTTTTTAGTTCAGTCCTCATCCTCAATCTCAATTTGGCATCCAGATTTGACAAGGGTTCATCCAAAAGCAGAACGTCAGGCTCCAAAACCAAAGCTCGGCCCAAAGCCACTCTTTGTCTTTGACCTCCTGATAGCTCTTTGGGAAGTCTCTTCTCCATACCCTTAAGACCCAAAAGCTCTAAGACCCACCTTACCTTTTCGATCTTCTGCTTCAGGCTTCTTCTTTTGATCTTAAGCCCGAAGGCAAGGTTGGATTCCACGCTCATGTGAGGAAAAAGGGCGTAGCTTTGAAAGACCATAGAAATATTTCGCTCTTGCGGCGGAATATGATTGACCAGCTTCCCCTCTATGTAAACATTGCCTGAGGTGACCTTCTCCAATCCCGCTACCAATCTTAAAGCAGTCGATTTGCCGCATCCGGATGGTCCCACCAGAGTCAGGAATTCACCATCTTTTATGTCGAGATCGATATCGTCTACTGCCGTAACCTGATTGAATTTCTTGGTTAAATCTTCTAATTTGACTTCAGCCATAAGATTCTCTTGAGAAGATACGGGCGGAGATGAACTCCGCCCCTACGCGAAAGGCGTGGAGTTTGTCACCACCCGTCCAAAGCTAATTTACAAAATGACCATCCTTTTTTCATTTTACTGCTCCTGCGGTCAATCCTTCCCTCATATATCTTTGAACCAAAAAGGTGAAGATGATCACCGGAATGCAGATCACCAGCGAGATTGCGGATATGAAATTTTTCTGCGGAGACCAACTCAAAATTCTTAAAAGATACACCGGTAATGTAGTTTGCGTCCCCTGAAAGGTCAAGAAGTAAGCGAAGATGAACTCGTTCCAGGAAAGAAAAAAGGTATAGATGGCGGCAGCCCCTAAACCGGGCAAAGCCAGAGGCACAAGTATCTTCAAAAAAGTCCGTGCCTTGCCCGCTCCCAGAACGTGAGCCTGCTCTTCCAAATCTTTGGGTATGGACTCAAATACCCCTTTAGCGATGTAAACTGTATAAGGTAGAGCCAGAAGGGTATGAGCAAGCCCCACCAAGACAACGGGAGGCAAAAGGGAGAATGGCCGGGAGAGCAAAAGCTCCGCCACCGGAATCACCGCCGAGATGTCGGGAAAGAGCCTGACCGATAATAAAAAGAAAAGAAGGACGGCCACACCAGGAATCCTGAAACGAGCCAGAGCGAAAGCGGTCGGTGCTCCCAAAAACAGAGAAAAGGCAACCGCAAGCAGCCCTACCCATAAGCTGGTTAAACCTGCACCTACAAAATCCTTTCTGATCGATAACGCCTCAAACATCTCCAAGTTTGGTTTGAAAGGGAAAAATGGCTCTGGATATTCCCCTCCGGTCACTATGCTTTCCCGATCCGAGATGCTATATTTGGTCATCATGAACAAGGGAAAGATAATGAAAAACAAAACCAAACATATAAGAATAAATCTTATGCTTTTCATATTTGCGTCCACTGGTGTGTTATGATTAAGCTGCAATTCATACAAATTTGGGTTCTTACCTCTCCCCCTATCTCCCCCTCTCCATTTCATGGAGAGGGGGACGGGGGGTGAGGTATCAGACCCGCACCAGATATTTCCTCACCATCTTGGTGATTAGGGTAAAAACAAGAGTGGTTATGCCGATCAAAGCCACCAGACACAATGCCACCGAAGCGGCTAAAGCCGGATTTTGTTCTACATGATATAACCTTTCAATCAATACTCCCAAAAGCGGATATGCAGGTGCCAGGATGAATGGAAAGACAAACTCCTTCCAGTTCTCTATAGAACGAAGAATCAATATGGTCAAGATGGCGGGAGTTAAAAGGGGCAAGGTCAGGTATTTGAACTCCTGCCAGCTTTTAGCCCCCATGGTTCTGGCCGCTTCATATTGTTCTCTTTCTATGGTCTGAAGCCCAGCCAAGAGAATCAACATGGAGATGGGCATATCCCTCCAGGTTTTGCCAAGGATAGCCAAACCCAAAGAAAGAGGCTCGGAACCGCTCCAATTTATCGGCACACTGACTATTTGGGGGAAAAACCCGTGCCTTCCCAACAAAAGATCATTTATGGGGCCAAAAGGATATGAGAAAACCAAATCTATGATTATGGCGGTGACTAAAGCGGGGATAGCGATGGGGATCATAAAGAAGCTTCTCACCACCCCAACTCCCTTGAAACTCTGTTGGATCAAAAGAGCCAACAATAAACCCACCACCAATTGGAGTGGGGTTCCCACTCCCATGAACCAAAAAGTTCTCCAAAGAGCCGCTTTGAAGTCATCAGCAGACAAGAGCTGGAGAAAAGGAATTCCCTCAGAAAAGGAGAATTTCAAAAGGAAAACTAAGATTATCACAAAAAAGCTGACCAGGTAAAGAAAAGCAGGGATGAAAAAACCGATGGTAAAAAGATTACTCTTCAGCTTGTGCAGAAGATAAAATGGTTTGATTGAGCTGGGCATACTTATCCAGAGATTTGGCAATTTCTTTTCTTTTCAGAAGCTTCTTGTCTACCGATATCTCATACCAGGCATCCAGGTAGTTCTTTCCAATCTGGGGCCATTGGGTAAGCTGTGGAGTTGCCTCGGTTCCTTTCTCAAATTGGAGTCGGCTGACCCTGAAAATCTCCTGCTTCCAGGGGGCATCAAAGGCTTGTTCCAAGTTATCTATGACGTCATTTCTGACAGGATACATGCCGAAGCGGGAACACTCCTCTATCTGATTTTCTTTGCTGGTGATGAATCTTGCCAACTTATAAGAGAGCTCGGGGTCAGGAGAGGTAACCGGAATTCCCCACCACCAACCATAAAGATTGGAAAAATGCCCTCCCTCTCTTTGGGGTTGCCCCTCTTCGGTTAAATCCAGCGAAATCCCCTTAGGCATGATGGAGACTCCCATGTCTTCTGGATCTAAAAGATAGCCGGTCATGGTCGGATCAGAACCGCCATGCACGAAGAAAAGGTCAATCTGATGCAAAAAGCACAAGAAGACCTCTCCCTGAGAGATGGCTTTCCAGATGTTTCCCCCAGAGAAGGCTTGCTCCCACATTCCGGGATGATAGAGATTATTCAGGATGAAGAATGATTCCCATTGGAAACAGTCGATAACTGGATCGGTGGTCATTGACAGGACATCCTCTTTATGACCTCCCAGTTGATAGATGCGGGTTACCAATTCATTTACCGTGCCGGCATATCTTTTTCCCCGGTGAGCCACACGAGGTAATGTCAAACCCTGGTAAGGAGAATTTGCCCAAAAGTAGGAGAGGACCACAAGATCATAATAATCCCACTCTTGTGGATCAGACTCCAATTGGTATCCTTTAGGCAAGCCATAGTTGTTTACCTGTTTTAAAATCGAATCAATTCTCTTTCCATGCTTTTCCCAATTGTTTAAAGCATCTTGAACCTTGGATTTCAAAAAGAACATAAGGTAGGTTTCCAGTTTACGGGGAATGTAATAAACCTTATTATCTATGGTTCCCACTTTCAAAGCCTCCGGCAAATACTCCTTCAGGTCTCTTTCTAATTGGGAAGAATCTATTATATCTTCCAAAGGGATCAAATAATTTTGACCAGCTAAAGGATATACCATCTCCATGGCAGTTTTAACCAGACCAATGGTGGTCTTTCCACTTTTTCTCTCTAAATCTATCATCTCTCTCACATCTTCCACCTGATCGAAGGTGGCCACATTTATCTTGACCTGGTTTTCATTCTCAAACTCCTTCATCTTCTCGCGGAACCATAAATCCTGAATATCCATCATTCGGATTAAAACCGTCATCTCAGTTTTTTCAGGTTTTCCGCCACAGGAGAAAATCAAAAGGCAAATCCCCAAAAGACAAAAAAATTTTTTCTTATAGGTCATCTTTTTCTCCATTCAAGAAAATATATTTGCAACACAACTTTTGCGTTTTTCTAATGACTTACGCGTAGGCAAGCCTTCAGGGCTTGCCAAGGCATAATTTTTGGGTTCGGGGTGGGGGTTCATCCTGAGGGGATTCACCCTGAAGGGCACCCCGAACCAACATTGCCCATTCAAATGTATATGTCGATGACTCAATTCTTGCTTTTTCTGCAAATGGTTAAAAAGAACCTCACCCCTATAATCCCCCTCTCCATGAAATGGAGAGGGGTTCATCCTGAAGGGGACAAAGGAGGAGAGGTCATATTTTTCTACTCCCTGGTTTGACCAAAGGCTCGCCTTTTTTGCAAAGCGGACATTCGTCGGGTGAATAATTTTTCACTTCAGTTGTGGCTAATGGTTTCAAGGGATAACCAAACTCCGCCTTTCCTCCGGATCTATCCAGAAGAACCCCGATCCCAACGATTTCTCCGTCATATTTTTTAACCAAATTAATAACCTCATTAACAGACTTTCCGGTGGTCAAGATATCATCCACGATCAAAACCCTTTCGCCCTTTTTCAGACTGAATCCTCTCTTAAAGACCCGCCTATCCCCTTCTGATTCTGCGAAGATGGAGCGGGTCGCTAAACTCTTGGCGACTTCATAAGCTATTATGATTCCTCCGGTGGTGGGACCGACCACCACCTCGATTTTGTCATCTTTAAATAAAGAAGCAAGTCTTTTGCATAAGATCTCCACATACTCTGGATGTTGTAATACCTGAAATTTCTCGAAATACAAATCCGAATGAAGCCCGGAGCTTAAAAGAAAGTGACCCTTCAAAAGTGCACCAGCTTTTTCAAATATTTCAAAGATTTCCTGCCCTAATTGTGGGGCTTGAGATTGGTTTGTCATTAAATTTCTCCTTTTGAGCAACAAAGACCACAAAGTAAAAAACTATAGCAAACGAATTAAATGAATTGAGATAATTCGTATGAATGCATACGCATCACCCTCCCCCTCGCCCCCTCCCATCAAGGGAGGGGGGAATTTACTAAGTCCCCTCTCCCCTTGTGGGAGAGGGATAGAGTGAGGGGGAATCAAGTCCCGCGAAGCGGGATCCTTCGGATAGTATGTAAAAAAATTTTGTGCACCTGTATTAGTCAATCGACTAAAATCGCTTGTGCTACCGCATATTCCTTGGTATGGGACATGCTGATTAGAATCTTCTTATTTTTAATTTTGTCCTTGATCCTTTTTCCCAATTTCACGCCGGGACGTCCATTTTTATCGTTGACGATCTCCATGCTGGTCCATCTTATCCCCTGTGAGAGTCCTGTGCCAATGGCTTTGAGGATCGCCTCTTTGGCCGCAAAACGAGCCGCAAGTGATTGTTCAGGTGAGCTTTTGCTTTTGCAATAGGAGATCTCCCAAGGGGTGAAGACGCGATGAAGAAAACGATCTCCCCATCTGTCCACTAATCTCTTGACTCTTTTTACCTCTACAATGTCAATGCCCAAAGAATTGACCATAACACAGTTTATTTATTTATCCTCTATGACGATCAGATCGACCGTTCACCTTGTTCGTCTGTCTCTATTTCTCTCTTTGTCGAAGCCGCCTCGAGCTCAACTTGAGAGGAATCAGATTCCACCCCCGCCTTTGGCGGGATTTCCAACTGTTCCAGCTTGTCCCCGAACCGTTGAAGCTTTCGGTCAGCTGAATCATAACATCTTGTCGCATTATATAAATGTCTCCTTGTTAGGTCAAAATCTTTTTTGAATCTGGAAAAATCGCCTCGCAGACTACCCAAGGTGGAAACAATCTCTTGGGCGTCTCTCTCTATCTCCAAGCCTTTCAATCCTAAGAGGATGGTCTGAAGATAGACATAGAAGGTGTTGGGGGAGACCGGAATTACTTTTTTATCCATGGAATAATCGACAATGCTTTTTTCCTCCGACCAGATATCCTTTTTCACCATGATCTCATAATACACATTTTCAGCCGGTATGTACATAAGGGCAAAGTTATATGTTCCTTCATCCGGCAAAATGTATTTTCGGGCAATTGAGTCGATATGTCCTTTCACATCTCTTTGAAATCTTTTTTGATAGGATCTTTTATCTTGATCGCTTTTTGCCTCTAACAGTCCTCTAAAATTCTCCAAAGGAAATTTGGAATCGACGGGAACCAGTCTGCTTCCTAAACGAATGATCGCATCCACCCTCTCACCGGATTTGAACTGATAGGACAAAGAGAAGTGCCTGTCCGGGAGAATCTGACTTAGAAGATCGGAAAGGAGAAATTCTCCGATAGTTCCTCTGAGTTTGGGAGCTCGTAAGATATCCTGCAGGCTGGAGATGTCTTTGCCCACTTCATATATCCTTTTGTTCGATTCCTCCAAACGAACCAGGTCTTTTTGAACGTCGCTTATCACTTTGCCCGAGGTCTCAATCCGCTGACTGAGGATTTGATCTGAATTCTCAAGGCTTCTGCGAAGCTGCTCCCTTAAATTCGTCAACTGCTTTTGCATCAGGATGAAAAGGAGGATCAGAATGATTATGACCGCACTTCCGAAAATCAGGTATTCCATTTGGGTTCCTACTTAAGAATGCTTTTGGCAAGTTTTTGCGCGGTGCTTTACCCTGTAACATAAAAGGTCGAGGGTAGGGGTACCCTCGACCAACGGCTTACAGATTGAGGATAACTTTGACCGTTGATTATGGCACTTTCAAGCCTCCAATATTCCCCCACTTTGGGACCCTCTAATTTCACCAACCCAACATTCTCAGCATACCATTGATAACTGGTTCCGTTGTATTTTGCCATATTCCCTTCCCATCCGGAAGCGAAGGTTTTGAATTTAAGACAATCTTGAAAAGTTCCGGCAGGAACGGTCACATCCTCGACTCCTTCGAAAATCGAAATCCATGTATAGATGCCAGAAATTTCGTCTTGAAGATAAGAGGTATCTACATTCACCACCGAGTCACTCACTTTAATCTTTGCCTTGGCGATGGTGATGGGTGCATGATCTTTTAAATCATCTTGTCGAGAAAAAAACCAACCGTCAGAGTGCGAGTGCCATCTTAACCCTAAGCTATCATTGGAGAAACCATCGTCTGTATAACGATCAAGAAAAGTCCACCCAGGTGGTGCCGTGATCAGGAAACGCGAACGCCGACCAAAAATCATACTCCCGTCAGGAGAAACAGAAGTCGCTGTACCCATCCGTGCTTTTAACCGGGCAGTATAAGGAGGTTTGTGAATCCAATTCCAAATGCCGTTGGCATCTAAGTCCGTAAAAAACTCGCCCTCATCCCACTTTCCATTAGGAAGGTCATATTCACCGTTCATGTTTCTGTCCTCATACGGAATTCCAGGTGTCCAGGGATCATTTGGTCCATCGTACTTCCCATTGCCATTAGAATCCATGGTATAATCAAAGTAATCTATCCCCTCGTCATAGATCCCATTTTCGTTCATATCGATAAACGGTTCTCCCAAGTTAATATCTCCATCTACATAAGGTTCGGGAATGCTATCCTTCAGAACATCCATTTCCCAGATCCACTCGTCTCCCTGATTCAGAGGGAAATAGTCCTTCATCAGATACACGGTTGGCTGGACGGGTTCGGTGGTTTTCTTCGTAGAGCAACTGCCGACCATGGAGAACAGGACTAATATCAATACCCAAAGTATCTTTTCTCTAAATAATTTCTTCGTTTCTATCACCTGCTTCTGAGTATATTAATTTTAGCTTACAAGAATCATAGGCCAGGCCTGATCAAGGGCCTACCTGATTTTCTTTGTACAATTTATATGTCAACCACCCCCGCCAAAGGCGGGGCATGGTTGACCTATAACTAATTATGAATCATTTCCCCAGCTGGCACTCACTATAGCAACCAGCGTCTACTTGCTTTCACCTTCCCTCTTTCTGTACTTCTCCAGGAAAGGTGCGAAAAGGTCGATGGGAACCGGGAAGATGGTGGTTGAGTTCTTTTCCGTGGCGACTTCGGTCAAAGTCTGCAAGAATCTCAGTTGAATCCCAACCGGAGTCTTGCCGATGACCTCAGCTGCGGCTGCCAACTTCTCCGCGGCTTGATACTCTCCTTCCGCATGGATGACCTTGGCTCTTCTTTCTCTCTCCGCCTCTGCCTGCCGGGCAATGGCTCTTTGCATCTGCTCGGGAAGATCCACATTTTTTACCTCTACCACCGAGACTTTAATTCCCCAGGGCTCGGTCTGATCGTCGATGATCTTTGCAAGCTGTTGGTTGATCTTTTCCCGCTCGCCTAAAAGCTCATCTAACTCCACCTGACCCAGCACGCTTCGCAAGGTGGTCTGGGAGATCATGGAGGTAGCGTAGAGGAAATCTTCCACTGCCACGATGGCTTTGTTGGCATCCATCACCCTGAAGTATACTACTGCATTCACCTTAACCGAGACGTTATCCTTGGTGATCACGTCCTGAGCCGGCACATCCATGGTCACCACCCTCAAGCTCACCCGGACCATCCTATCCACGATCGGAATCAAAAGTATCAAGCCCGGACCTTTTGCTCCTATTAACCGGCCCAATCTGAAGATTACCCCCCTTTCATACTCCCTTAGGATCCTGATAGCATTAGCCAGGATGAACAATCCAATTATGATAAGGGTTAATACACCCGGTCCAAACATAAAGACCTCCTTAATATGGTGGGTTTATGGTTCGATCCCACCTTTGGCGGGACTCACCATGTTATCGAACCATCACTTTTTTTGGCTACTCTCAAGGTTAAATCTTCCACCTCCTTCACTACCACCTTTTCCCCTTCTTCTATGGGCTCATCTGCCATGGCTTTCCAGATCTCCCCATGAACAAAAACATATCCCTCCGGCTTCAAGGGGGAACGTGCCACACCCACCTCCCCCACCATCCCTCTTTTCCCGGTAGCGGCTTTTCTTCTTTGAGCTTTCAATCCAAACCCTACTGCAAAGATGAAGAAAGCCGCCATGCCGATAACCACGAATATTATTATGGGTAAGGATGCCCGCATATAAGGCAAGGGTGACTCAAAGAGCATTATCGAACCTAAAAACAGAGACACTATTCCTCCTATGGTTAAAGCCCCATAACTTGTAATCTTCACCTCCAGGATAAAGAATATTATAGCCAAAGCCATCAAAAGCAAGCCCGCATAGTTTATAGGCAGGCTCTGGAAGGCAAAAAATGCCAGGATCAAACAGATGCCACCTATGATTCCGGGAAAGATGGCTCCCGGATTAGAAAACTCAAAGAATATACCTAACATTCCTATGCTGAAAAGTATATAGGCAATATTGGGATTGGAGATAACATCTAATACTCGGTCTCGCCAACCTATCTCTATTTTTCTCACCTCCACCCCTTTGGTATTAAGGGTTCTCTCACCAGCGGGAAGGGTTACTTTGCGACCATCACAACTGTCCAGAAGGTCCCGCACGTTGTCTGTCACAAGGTCGATCACGTTCAATTTCAACGCCTCATATTCGGTCACCGAGACACTTTTCCTCACGGCTTCTTCGGCCCACTCAGCATTCTTATTCCTCTTGGTGGCTATGCTTTTTATATAAGCCGCCGCATCGTTTTCGACTTTTTCCATCATGGTCGAATCTACCTGCCCTCCCATGCTGACCGGATGAGCCGCACCTATGTTTGTTCCCGGAGCCATGGCCGCGATATGTGCGCTCAAGGTGATGAAAACTCCTGCCGAGGCGGCCCGAGACCCGCTGGGGGAAACGTACACGATCACCGGCACCTGTGAGTTCAAAATATCCTTGGTCACCAACCTCATGGATTCATCTAATCCTCCCGGGGTGTTGAGTTCTATTACCAAGGCCTCTGAGCTGTCCTCTACAGAAGATTCGATTGCTTTTAAAATGATGCGTGAAGAGATAGGTCCGATGGGTCCGTCAATTCTCACCAGCGCCACATGTTTTTGCTGAGCAAAAAGGAGGCTTGCCCAAGGGAGAAAAAGTAAAGCAAGATAGATGAAAATTCTCTTTTTCATAAAAACCCGTTCCTTAAAAATTAGAAGTTCGCTCACTAGTTTTTAAAGCCCTGTTCTCCATTATTGGTTGATTCAAATACTCTTTTTTCTTGTTCTTCTTTTTCTACATTAACCTTTGGATAAGCCCATTCTTTGTAAAGATCATCACCGTTATCATCACAAGTTCCGCTTTCATAGCAATCCACATCAGAAAGATCAAGAGCACTAACCTATTGCACACTACTTTCAAGAGCATAACCAATAGCAATTATGCCAATCACAAGTATGAGTATTTGAACTAGTGCCAGTGTTCCTCTTTTTTCAACCTCTTTTTTGTTTTGCATTTTTATCTATGTAATACTCTAAATTCTTTTTTTTCAATTAAATTATCATCAAGATACCATTCAACAATATAATGCCCACCACCTTCTTCCTTATAAAGTTGCCCTGGATTAAACTCTATATCATAACCAAATAACCTAGAGTTAATTTTCTCAGTCCTCTTTCGAATTAACTTTCCTACTCCATTCCATACTTTTGTAGTTAGTTCATGTCCTCTTCTGTTTTTTATAGCACCAGTAATTGTTATTCTTTCATTTGGATAGAAAGTACTTTTTTCCCCTTTTAATTCACTATCATCATCAACTATTCCATTTCCATTGTCATCTTGCCAATAATTGTAAATAAATCCACGAAACCAAGTACTCTTAGAATCCATTGTTATCAAAGCACCACATCCATCTAGGAATGCTAAAGGAGCAACTAAAAGGCCTGTTAAACCCAACATCTTTTTTAGTGTTTTTCTTTTATTTCTATCAATCTCTTCAGCCATGTTTTTTCTTTGCTCCTTTCTTACTTTGAATGTTACTATTTTTTAATTACTACATTAACTTACTATTATCATTGGATCATTAGGCTTCCAACCTTTTCCTCCTCTATAATTTACCTTCTTGTTTCCACAATCCCCAAGAGACTCACAAAAAGACTGATTAGAATTCCAATATTTTAAAATAGCCAAATGGAGAAAAGAAAGCAACAAAAATTATCAATAAAATCTACATAAAGGAAAATTCTTTTAGCCTATGAGCCTGTCGAAAAATGTCATTCTGAGTCCCGCCAACGGCGGGACGAAGAATCTCAAACTCCTATGAGTGCAAGCGCATTAGATTCTTCCCCCGCCAATGGTTCGACTTTGCTCACCATAAAAGGCGGGGTTAGAATGACAGAAGGGATATTTCATGGTTTTTCACCACACTCTTTCAGACGAGTTTGCCTCCTAAGATCGTGGACTCAACTTTTGTATCTAATATCTCCTCTGGATTTATCTCAAAGATGTCTTTGGATAAGACCACCATATCCGCCAATTTCCCGATTTCTATTGATCCTTTGATTTTCTCCTCGTAGGAGGCGTAGCTTGCTCCCTGAGTATATGCAAAAATGGCTTCTGGCACGCTTAAACGTTCTTGGGGATACCACGCTCTTCTTTTCTCTCCTTCTTTTTTGCGGGTCACCGCCGCATAGATTATCCTTAGCGCATCCATGGTTTCTATGGGGGCGTCCGAACCGAAAACGAGCTTGGTTTTTTGATTCAACAGGCTCTTATAGGGATAACGAAAGCCACCCCTTTTACCCCAATGTTTATCGACAATATCCCGGTCCGAGGGAGCATGATATGGCTGAACAGATGCGATCACACCTGATCTGTTGAATCTTTTCAGGTCTTGCGAAGAGATTAGTTGTCCATGTTCTATACGATGACGAAGGTTTTTGTTCTGTCGGGTCTTCCTCACTGGCTGGGATACTCGACCTGCTACGTGCTCAATGGCATTTAGAGCCTGATGCACTCCTTTGTCACCGATGGCGTGGATGGCAACACCTATTCCAGCTTGGCTTGCTTTTTTGACCCATTGGGTCAATTCCTCTTGCGAAGTCACCTCTAT
>Ga0209636_10004227_pt1 | contig 14629 bp, 14 predicted proteins | sample DeeMarSWOR152_54_FD_187464 | JGI IMG/M metagenome (GOLD analysis project Ga0209636, IMG submission 187464) | Marine sediment microbial communities from White Oak River estuary, North Carolina - WOR-1-52-54 (SPAdes) (version 2) | ecosystem: Environmental > Aquatic > Marine > Intertidal zone >...
ATAAAAGGTATCGGCCCCAAGAAAGGGTTAAACCTCATCAGAGAGTACAAAACCCTGGAGAATCTCCCTTCAAAAATCTATGAAAAGCTCCCTGAAAATTTTGATCAAATCAAACACATATTCCTAACGCCCGACGTCACCGACGACTACTCCTTAACCTACACTCCCTACAAAGAGGATAGTCTCATCCACTTCTTAAAAGACAAAACCTTCTCTGAAAAATCGATTGAGAAAATAGTTGAACGAATGCGCACATTTCACAACAAAGGAACCTTAGAAAGGTGGCTCCAATGAGATTCCTCGAATTAGCCCGCACGTGTGAACAAGTGGCTTCCACCACCAAACGGCTGAAAAAGATTTTATATTTATCTGAATTCCTCAAAAGCCTTGAACCAAAAGAAATTTCCCCAGCAGTCCTTTTAATTACTGGTCAAGTCTTCCCCGAGTCCTCTGACAAAACCCTGGATGTATCCTGGAAAACCATACAAAAAGCACTACACTCCGGACAAGAACCCTTGTTCCACAAAGAGTTATCCATAACTGATGTCTACCATTACTTCCAAGAAATTTCTAAAACATCTCAAAGAAAGAAGAAAGAAAGGATCATATCCAGTTTGCTAACCCAAGCTGCTGAAAGAGAAAAAACCTACATTTTAAAGAACTTCTTTGGCGAGATGCGCATTGGAGCCAGTGAGGGCATTGTACTAGAAGCCATAGCTAAAGCTTCCGGGTTACCAAAGGAAGATGTAAAACGTTCTCATGCCTTACTTGGGGATTTAGGAGAGACTGCAGTACGAGCTCTAACACAAAAGGTTTTACTTACCGATATCATTTTGTTTCAGCCCATTAAGCCCATGTTAGCTCAGATGGGTTATCTCCTAAATATTTCAGAAGAAATGGCTTTAGAATACAAGTTAGATGGTGCCAGAATTCAGATTCACAAAACCACAGATATAACCAAAATTTTTTCGAGGAGATTAACAGATGTCACCAATTCACTCCCAGACATTACAGCGTTAGTACAAGACTTTCCAGAGAGTGTAACCGAAGGAGAGGTAGTAGCAGAAAAAAAAGGAAAACCACTGCCCTTTCAAGAGTTATTGAGACGATTCAGGAGAATTCATGACATTGAAGCATCAACGGAGGAGATACCCCTAAAACTGTACTTATTTGATTGTTTATACTTAAAAGGGAAAACACTACTCAATTGTGACTATACCGAAAGAACAGGACTCCTCAGTGAATTTGCTCAACCCTTTTCAGTGAAAAGAATCATTACCGATAATATAAAAGAAGCAGAACCATTCTTGAATGAAGCTTTAAAAGCAGGTCACGAAGGATTGATGGCAAAACATTTAGATAGTGTCTACATTCCAGGAAAAAGAGATAAATCCTGGTTAAAGATTAAACCTGTAGAAATGTTAGACTTAGTAATTGTGGCAGCAGAATGGGGCCACGGCAGAAGAAAAGGCTGGTTAAGCAACTACCATCTGGCCACTAAAGAGGGGAATGTCATTGGAAAGACCTTCAAAGGGTTAACAGATCAACAGTTCCAGGAAATGACAGAACGATTGTTAACCTTGAAAGTTGATGAAGACCTGTACACTGTGTATGTTCGCCCGCACGTCGTTGTAGAAGTAGCCTACAATGAAATTCAGAAAAGTCCAACATACTCATCAGGGTACGCGTTACGGTTTGCCCGGATCAAAAACATTAGAGACGATAAATCTCCCGAAGATGCAGACACTTTAGAACGGGTGCAGACACTTTATGAAAATCAATTCAAGTACAAGGCGAAACGAAAAATCTGAACCTTCTACGGCCACTTCTATGATGAAGACATCTCTTAAAAGAACCCATACCCAAAAGCCCAGAAAAGTTACCTTTCAATACTCTCAGAGAACCCTCAAAGTGTTACACGTGTAACAAAAGTGAGATAAACACCAAAGATTGGACACCCCTCAAGGTTACGAAGCTTGTTTTTTCACATCAGTTTATCCTTGTTGTTTTTCACTACCCTCAAACAAAAGCCTTATTAACACAAGAGAATAAAACAATAAGTGGAAATCATAACAGAATTGAGCCCCGAACAAATCCTTCTTATCATCAGTATTTGCAAATATATTTTTGACCCTGAGAAAATAATTCCTTCAGCCATAGGGAGTGCTATTGTAGAAACTGGTAAGAACATTCTTTCACGACTGAGAAAACCATTACCCAGTCTTGATAAAGCAGAACTTGAGTCTCTTATCACTGAATTCAAAGAGGAGTTAAAAAGAAAGGATTTTAATCTGGCTAGTAAAATAGATGAAAGCAGAACAGATATAGTAAACTATCTGGAAACTACGATCAAAGGGGGAGATGAAGCAATAAAAAATGAGATTAGAAAAAATGCAGTTTTACAACAAGAAATATTGCATGCACTTAAGAGATTGGAAGAGACACTCAGGCGCAAAAATTTGGAAAGGCTGAATAAACCATGGACAGAAAGGCCCAGCAGGATTACCAACTACATTGCCAGAGAAAAAGACGAAAATCTCATCTTTGAAAAAGTTAAGAGAAACAATATCATATGCGTACAAGGTATCCCAGGCAGTGGAAAAACGTCCTTGCTCACAAAATTTTTTGAGGAGGTAGAACAATCGAAAAGAGCTTTTTGGTGCCAGGTGAGAGAGGATTCAACTGTTGACAGTATTTTGGAGGTTTTTGCCAGAGTCTTTTCCTCTTGTGAAGTTGAAAATATTAAGAATCATCTTCTTTCACCTGATCGGATCTATTACAATATCTATGAGGATTTGAGACGGAACCTTACGAAGTATGAGATTCTTTTTATTTTTGATAACTACCATCTTTTGAAAGATGAACAGTTTGATATGTTTCTGAAAAGTCTGCTGGAGCTTGACCTGAAGTCAACAATTATTCTTGCTACAAGAGAGGCAGTTTTCCCTCCGAGTGTTAAGCACAAAATTGGGGATGTCCCTCTGCAGGGGTTTACACAGAAGGAAGCACAAAAATTTCTCCAGCAAAACGGTATTATTTTGGAAGATGATTGTTTTCAGACACTTTTTAAGAAAACAAGTGGAATACCCATGATTATCCTTTTGGCTGTCCAGAAATTGAAAGAGATTTCGAAGGAACAATACTACGAATTTGTGAGCAATCTACCTAATAGGGACATTGAGAACTATTTAATGGAGACTGTTGATGAAATTTTGGATGCAGACGAACGGGCAATACTGCAGGTTTTGTCTGTTCTCCGTATTCCAGAGCCATTGAAGAGGGTGTCGCGATTATGTACCTTTACTGGTGCTGAAAATGCTTTGGACAAGTTGGAAAAGAGATTCTTTGCAATGAGAGATGTCTTAGATAGATATTTTTCACATGATCTTGTTCGGGATTTTTATCTTGGATTCATGGAGAAAGGGAGTTCTGATCTTTTGTGTGAGCTCAATTGGAGAGCTTATGAGATGTATCATGAAGATTTCGAAGAGGGAGAAGTTGAAGCTGGGGAACGAGCAATTGAATATGCTGAAGAAGTTTTGGATTTCTGTAACATTGAAAAGGTGAGATCATTAGAGTGCTATGTGCCAATCTTGCGAAATAGGGTTGCAAACGGATTCTTGCAGATATACAAGCCTATAGTGGCTATTCAAACACTTAATAGTGCATTAGAGGATAACAGAAGGAAAAAGGATAAAAAAAGTGAATCAATTAACTTGAACACTCTTGCTAAAGCTTATTTGGCGATGAATGATGTTTCGAGGGCTATTCACGTTTCGGAGAAAGCTTTAGAAATTGACGAAGACATAGGAGATAAGAGACAACAGGCAATTGATATGAACTTACTAGGAAAAGCATGGCTGGATTCTAACAATCCTGAAAGAGCGAGAGAGTACCTGGAGAGAGCTTTAGAAATTCATGGAGACATAGGAGATAAGAGAAGCCAGGCAATTGATATGAACTTACTAGGAAAAGCATGGCTGGATTCTAACAATCCTGAAAGAGCGAGAGAGTACCTGGAGAGAGCTTTAGAAATTCATGGAGACATAGGAGATAAGAGAAGTCAGGCAATTGATATGAACTTACTAGGAAAAATATCAGCTAGGTTAAACCAGCCAAATAAAGCAATTGAATACTATGAAGAAGCCCTTCAGATATCAAAAAAAATTGAAGATATCAAAAATATCTCTTATAATCTACATTCTCTTGGACACATTTACTTCAAGCGAGAACTGCACGTTGTAGCAGAACAATACTTCAAAGAATGTACAAAGCTCCCGTTTAAAATAAATCGAGAGGCCTGGATAGATGCTTTTGAGAAGCTAGGTGACATATACAAATTTAGAGGAGAAAACACAAAAGCACTCACATACTACAAGAAAGCACATAAAGCTAGCAAAGGAAAAAGAAGGGAGAGATTGGAAAAGAAAATTCACAATCTGGAATGAAAAAAGAAGATGAGAATATTTTGTGGTTAGATTAACTTCTTTAAGTATCAAAAACTGATCAAGAATTACAAAAAAAGGACATAAATTGTTACACGTGTAACAAAAGTGAGATAACCACCAACTCATGAGAAAGCTATCAACGTCAATCGATTCCAACTATTCGACAAATAGGCCAATAGAAAAAGTGACTTCATCCCAAAAAGTTTCACTTGATAGGTGAACAGTACTAATGGCACAGATGGTCAACCAGTTTTTTTTCGAAAAAAATCGTACAAATGCTTCATAAAAAAGAAAAGAAGATAGATTTCTATTCACCTGTCTTGAAAACTTTAGAAGCTTTCTAAGTACATCTTTCCACCAGTGGAAGCAACACAGGTGGTGTCGGTGTAGTCCTCAACTTTTGGAGTCATTTTTTTCACCTCCGCTTTTTGATTTGTTCACTCACTTCATATAGTTAATAAACTTTTCTGTGACTGCGATTTATCGAAAATAATTTGATCTCATTAAAATATAGGATATAGTCAGAAGTTCGAAGGAGAATGGTTCGAAGAGGAATATAAAAACTAGGTGGTCAGTTACCTTCAATTATCAACAATCAACTGGACTATCACAAAGTGCGTGCTCAAATTGACCTCTTTCACTATCACAAAGGTTGAGACACAAATACTAAGAGCAAATGTTACACGTGTAACATGAGACAGCTGCAAAGATGTGACAACTGGTCAACCCAAACCTTTATAAACAAGGAACAATTTTGAGGAAAGTACCTGAGCGAGCAGAAATGCGACAGAGTTCAGAGGTGATTTCATGAAGAAACTGAAAAAGACCAACCCAAACTTGACTGTATTAATCAAATTGTTACAAACAGAAGGGTATACAAGCGATGTTCCCTTATGGGTTGCTGTCTCCAAGCGGTTATCAAAACCCACGAGACACACAGCAGAAGTGAACCTCTCCAGAATTAACAGGTATACCAAAAAAGGAGATACTGTGGTGATCCCTGGAAAAGTGTTAGGTGCAGGTGTTTTAGATCATTCAGTGACAGTAGCAGCTTTTGCCTTCTCTCAATCTGCACGGGAACGCATTGATGCAGTGGGAAGAGCGTTGACCATTGAGGAATTGCTGAAAGAGAATCCCAAGGGTACTGGAATTAAAATTATGGAGTGATACTATGATCATTGATGCAGAAAACTTGATAATGGGAAGAATGGCGTCCTTTGCAGCAAAGAAGTTGATGGAAGGAGAAGAAGTCATCATTATCAATGCAGAAAAGGCAGTTATTACTGGAAAAAAGGAGTACATCTTCAGGAGGTACAAACAAAGGATAGATCGGGCTGACTTAGCTAATCCCCGGAAGGGACCTCAATTTCCGAGGACACCAGAAGGCATTGTCAAAAGGGCAGTCAGAGGAATGGTTCCCTTCAGAAAGCACAAAGGGAGAGAAGCACTGAAGAAGCTGCGAGTTTTCAGGGGTGCACCAGAAAAGTATAAAAAGGGAGAGGATGTACCTTGTGATAACATCCTAGAGAGAACCTCTTCCTACGTCAAAGTGGGTGACATATCCAGGTTTCTGGGATACGAGTACGAGGTGGTTAGATGAAGATTGTCCAATCCACAGGAAAACGAAAAGAAGCAGTAGCTAGAGCAGTAATTAGGGAAGGAAAGGGAAGAATCCGCATAAATCACGTTCCTCTGCCGTTATATGATCCGGAAATGGCCCGGCTCAAAGTAGAAGAGCCGTTGGTTCTGGCAGGGGACATTGTGGATAAGGTAGATATCAAGGTGAACGTGAAAGGCGGCGGAGTCATGGGTCAGGCAGATGCAATACGCATTGCGGTAGCACGGGGACTGGTGAAGTGGACCCAGGACATGGATTTGAGAGAAATCTACATGGATCACGATAAGACCATGTTGAAGGGAGATTCCAGGAGAACAGAGCCGCATAAACCCAATGCGTCTAGCAAGGGGCCCAGAGCTAAAAAGACCAAATCCTACAGGTGATTTGATGATCATTCCAGTGCGATGTTTTACTTGTGGAAAACCCATCGGTCATCTATGGGAGGAATTCTCCAGAAGAATTTCTTCAGGAGAACATCCCAAAAAAGTTCTGGACGACCTGGGGTTAGAACGGTACTGCTGCAGACGAATGCTGCTCACCCACGTGGATCTCTTGGATGACGTGCTAAAGTATGAAACACATGATGGGGCCGTAGGGTAGCTTGGACCATCCTCTCAGCTTGGGGATCGTACTGTTAGACCAAAATGCTGGACACCCGAGTTCAAATCTCGGCGGCCCCACTACATAAAAGGTGAAACAATGGATGAAGACTTACTCACATCATTAGACCAGTATCTAGCATCAGGTATTCATATTGGTACGCAGCAGAAGAACAAGCACATGGAGAAGTACATCTACCGGGTTAGACAGGATGGGCTGTACGTTTTGGATGTCAAAACCACTGACACCAGAATAGCTGATGTAGGGAAATTCTTGGCTAAATTTGATCCCTCCAAGATCCTGGTGGTATCTTCCAGACAGTATGGGATGAGACCTGTGGAGATGTTCGCAAAGTGGACAGGAGCTCGAGCAGTATCGGGTAGGTTTGTTCCTGGAATGCTGACTAACCCTGCGTGTGAACAGTTTGTGGAGCCTGAAGTGTTGATCGTCACAGATCCTCGAGCAGATTACCAAGCTCTACGGGAAGCCACAGCTATTGGCGTTCCTGTGATAGCGTTGTGCGATTCAGAAAACATGCTCACCAACGTGGACATTGCAATACCCACCAATAATAAAGGGAAAAAGGCTTTGACACTGGTTTACTGGTTGTTAGCCAAGGAAATGCTGAAAGCCAATGGTACTATAAAAGAAGACTCTGAAATGCCGGTACCTGTGGAAGATTTTGAACCCAAAGAGTAGCAGTTTCCGGTATACTACTTTTTTTGAAAATTTATGGCTAAAACCTATTTATTAAAAACATTTCTGAGTCTTGGAAGCCACCATAGAATGCAGGTAATGGTAGCAGTGGGGACTAATAATTCTCATGTCAGAATACATATTTCTGAGTATCTAAAATGTTATAGAACAGCTAGAAAAAATTGTTACACGTGTAACAAAAGTAGGACAATACCCAAAACTGACAACCCCTCACTCACATAGATAGTTATTTAAGGTCTTTCGTACATCCTTTCTTATGATCAGACGAAGTGTAGTGGCTGGAGCGTTCTACCCTGGCAGTGAACCCAAAATACGTGAGTTATTAAATTCCTTTTTTAGCAATTTAGGAGGGTTACCTGCACCAGGGACGCCTTCTTCTGTGGGTGGACTCTCTCCTCATGCAGGGTATGTGTACTCAGGACAGGTAGCAGCGTACACTTTTGCAGAATTCCGAAAGCACTCCCCAGAAACATTTGTGGTTATGGGGCCAAATCACACAGGACTGGGTTCAGGGGTAGCTTTAATGACCTCTGGGAGCTGGGAAACACCCTTGGGCACTATTGACATTGATGGGATACTGGCCAAAAACATTTTTGATCTCTGTGATATTGTAGATGATGATGCAGCTGCTCATTCTCGGGAACATTCTATAGAAGTTCAACTCCCTTTTATCCAGTACATTGGTGGAAAGAAATTTGTCCCCATCTGTATGGGTATGCAGGACAAAGAGACGGCCTACGAGGTGGGAACAGCTATTGCAAAAGCAGCAGTTGATAAGAAAGTGGGTATTGTAGCTTCCAGCGATTTAACCCATTTTGGAGCTGGATACGGATTTTTACCCACCAGCGAAGATCCTTTACAATGGATGGGAAAGGTGGACAATGAAATTCTATCAGGAATTAAATATATGTCCCCTGAAACAGTGTATACGGCGTCCAGCAAAACCACTGCATGTGGGTACGGGAGCATATCTGCAATGATTACTGCCTGTGAAAAGCTGGGGCTGACAGAAGCTGAAATCTTGGAATACAGGACCTCGTACGATGTTTCTCAGGATACCCATCACATTGTGGGGTATGGGGCTGCAGTTATCAAGTAATATCTTCCCTGCCAAGATGTACAGGATGTGAAGGAATCAATATAGTAGAGGAAATTAAATCTTTAAATCTTATTAAATGGCGAATAATGATGTCATTATAGAATCCATAAAAAAGAATGAGAAGATAGGGTTTTCTCGAAACTCGATTGGTGACTCTTTATTTCTTTTGCCACAGTAGAGCAAAGACATTTTGGGGAGTAAGAATCACCAAGCATTCTTTGCACAAAGAAAAAAATTTATCTAATCTTTCTTGAAGGTCTTCTGCATCTTTTTCAGGGTCTTCCTCCCTTCTTTGACTCTTTCTCTGTCATATTCTATTATCCCGTCTGCATCAAAACTCTTAGGCTTTGAAGGCTTTGACGTCGAAGGCTTTTTTTCTTCTTTCTTCTCAAGGGTTTTTCCGATTGCTTCTCCAGCAGCAACTCCTCCCGCGAGCGAACCACCTGCTGCTGTAACAGCCGAGGAAACTGCATCCTTGACTTTTTTTCTATTTTTGTTCATTTGAACCACCAGATATGACGATCAATTACCCATTTAAAACTTGGCATGCAACCGTATGTGTATGCAAATCTGGATAGATATTACTGCAAAAATGTTCTTTTTTGCGAATTTAATCAGAAGAAAATCTCTGAATTTCGTATATGCCAGAATTGTTGAGGTTAGATTAGAACTTCTGCATTAGTCTATTCAAAGACCTCATTTTGGACATACATGTAATATTACCACACATAGGTAACACTTTTGACACCATACATCTCTTTTTTTGTTAGAGGTGTAGTTCGTGAACTAATTTTGAGCGGTATAGTTCGACACAACAGTACAGATAGGTTGCAGTGACTCCCCCTTAAAAGAGATCTCCATAGCGGGTACGCTTGGAGAGTAGATCCGTACTGGTAGCTCCTGTTATACTGGAGTAGCTCCAATTAAATTGCGAAAGTGCTGGAATTTTTTACCTGCAGTATAATCTCTCATTTCATTTACCCATTCTCTTTGGTTTCCCTTTGGGTTGAAAGATAAAAGTGTTTTTTCGAAATCTTCCTTTCCTCTTCCTGAATAAAAAAACTTTTCTGCCATTTCAACAGCCCAGCCTTCATTACTTTTGAGAGCGTCCACATACCTTCTATTCCACCCTGTCTGGTAGGTAACTAACTCTTTCACAAAATTTGGGTATCTTTCTGTTAAGAACTTATAAGACACTTTTTCATAGTAGTGTAAAACTGCTTCAACTGGTTTCAACCCACGAAAATCAGAATGTGATAATTCACCCGCCCAGGCAGGGGCTCTAAAATCAAGGTACGCTCCCATGTGCTCACATATTTTGTCTGATAAGTACACACTCTGATGTAATGGACTTTTCCAAGGAACGGGCTTTCTGTGATCTTTTATAGCTTGGTATATTTCGTGCTTTTCAGAATCTGTGAATTCAGGGTATCCACCGATTATTGTTAAGGCTTTCTCAGCACTAGCTTGTGCATGGCATATTTCTTCAGTGGTTGGCCTCACAACGTCATGCAAAATCCCTGAAACATAGGCGAGCTGCTGTTCTCTTTCAGTTCCACCGAGGATGCTACAGAACCACACAGCACCATTTGTTGTCCTCTGAATGTGTCCCCATTGATGGATGACAGTTTCTGCTTTTTCGTATGCTGATTTACAGTATTCTGTTAAATTTTGCATACCTGGCGTTAATTCCATACGAGAAATCAACTGTAACCATATATAAACTTTCATGCATCTTAACTGCAATTCCACCATTCCCTCTTAAAGCCTTTTTAGTGGGCTGTCAATTTCAGGTGCTTTAACTATTCGATTTATGCATCTTTTTATCACAATGGGTAAAGGGTTATCTGGTGATGTTACACGTGTAACAAGTGGCACCAACAGTAACCACACCGAAAACCTTTTATGAACCTGGTTGAAACCATTTAAGAAGAACTGTCTACAGCAGTTCTTGTACAATGAAAGAGGTGTCACAATGCCAGAAGAAAAGATAGTAGCTTTTTGTGGGATCATCTGTAGTGGGTGTCCCGCTTTTATTGCTAAACAGACAAATGATAACGAATTAAGAAAAAAGATTGCTGAAGAATGGTCAACAGAAGAATGGCCTCTCAAAGCAAGTGACATCAACTGCGATGGGTGTACTTCAGGAGGAGAAGTGGTTTCATTTTGTGTAGCGTGCGACGTGTGGAAATGCGGAACAGAAAAAGGGTTAAAAAATTGTGCTTTTTGTGCAGTGTACCCTTGTGAAAAACTGGAAATGCCCTGGTCCCAGGTTCCTCAGGCAAAAGAGATCTTGGATAAGATAAGAGAAGCTTTAAATCAGCAGTAAAAGAAATTTGGGATAAATAGGAGGATGCAACATGAAATATGAAGTGAGGAGAATTTAATGGAGAAAAATACGACCAGTATAAACTTCAAAAAAGAGGTACAAAAAGCAGAAAAGAGAATCAGGCCGTACATAAGAGAATCTCCTGTTGAGTATTCGTTCTATCTCAGTCAATTGGGAAGTTCTCAGGTTTATTTCAAACTTGAAAATATGCAGGTAACAGGGTCATTCAAGATCCGGGGAGTCCTCAATTTTCTGCTCTCATTAACTGACAGAGAACGGGAGAGAGGGATAGTTACTGCATCTTCTGGAAATCACGGCGTGGCGTTCGCTTATGCACTCAAAAAATTTGGCTGGAAAGGAACCATATTTCTACCTGAAAATGCATCCAAAGCAAAAATTCGGGCTCTTCAATCCTATAATGTTGACATGAGGTTTTACGGAACGGATTGTGTTGAGGCTGAGGGGGTTGCAAGGGATCAAGCTCGAAATAGCAATCTGGTGTATGTGTCTCCCTATAATGATTTGAAGATTATTGGTGGACAGGGGACAATTGGAATTGAATTGATGAGGCAGATCAAAAAAATAGATGCTGTTTTTGTTCCTGTTGGCGGAGGGGGATTAATTTCGGGAATCGCTGGATATTTAAAATCAATTGACAGAACTATTGAAATCGTTGGATGTCAACCGGTAAATTCTCCTGTCATGTACGAATCTGTAAAGGCCGGAAAAATCATAGAAATAGAATCATTACCTACGATCTCTGACGGGAGTGCTGGAGGAATTGAACAGGGTGCTATAACGTTTGAAATCTGCAGGGATTATGTGGACGACTTTGTTTTGGTCTCAGAAGATGAAATCAAGGAGGCAATTAAGCTTTTTCTGGAGAAGAATCATATGTTAATCGAAGGAGCAGCAGCCCTTTCTTTGGCATCTTACACCAAGGTAAAGGAAAAATTTGAAGGTAAGAACATTGTTTTAATTGTAAGCGGTTCCAAGATCAGTTTGGACCAGTTGAAAGAAGTTTTATGTGAAGACGAGGATAAGTAAGAATTTTTGATCTAGACCACATCAAGAGGAGTTAAAACAGATTGATCCTTCACATGTAATTGAGGAGGGATTTAAAGCCTATTCTCGAGGCAAAGTGATTGTTCCTCCTGTAGGAGAACTTCTTCTTGAAGAATCCCCCGGAGATGTTCACATAGAATACAGCTATATTATTGGCGATTGATCATTTCTCTGTCCAGATCTATTCCTCAAGTAATCCGACCGACACAGTACTCCCGGCAGAACTGCTTACTAGTTATGTCGCATTCTTCTAGTCTAGAACCCACCATGCGTTAATCTCCATACGATGCCAAAGCAAATAACAATGGCAGCTATAATTATTCCGACAGCAAGACTCTTCCTACTTTGTCCTACTCCTTTCAGTACTGTTAACCTTAAAACCAATACCACTACTATGAGTAGCAGCGGCAAGACCATCCATAGTATTGCATCTATATTCATCTTTTTTCCTCCTTTTGATCATCTTCGTTATTGCTAGTTGATGCTTTTCTCCACCTACATCATGTTGTATTTGGTATATAAGGGTTTCTGTTTCTCTTTGTCGTTGAAAGGATATTTGGCTTGTTCTAGCGACACGATGGGTTGATACTGAAGAGGGGTTGTCAAGTCTTCGGGGGGATGAAGAACTCTAATCTTCTTTATTATCATTTTTTCAGAGTTACCATGATAAAAGCCAATAAATTGTTACACGTGTAACACTTGTGAGACCATCACCCGACAATTTTACAACTCCACTAAAGAGGAAGATTTATAAATGACCCAAAGGTTGAAACAATGATGAAAGTTTTAATAGCTACTAAAAAGTTGTCCAAGTATTACGGTAGGGGCGAGATCAAAGCTGTAGATCAATTGGAAAAGGCAGGGAGAACTATTTTTATATGCACCCACATTTTACCCATTACAAAAAAGTTAAGTGATAGAATTGGTGTTATCAACCAGGGTAAACTCATTGCATCAGGTACAATCACAGACATTATCGCCGATGCAAAAACCAACACATTAGAAGAAGCATTCATAGCTATAACGGGTGGTATTAAAGAGAAAGAGTTGCTGACATGGAGGGAACAGAAGAATGCAGGCACCTAAGTGGTTTATAGTCGCAAAAAATGAGTATCGCATCCGCACCAGCAGTATCAGAGTAATAAGACCTTACCTCCCTTATCTGGTAATAGTTGCACTGGCAATCTATGTCATATACATTGCACCCACAATTGTTGACCTTTTCATTGATGACCCCGTGGAGTTTCTTTTGTCTCGGGTTGCTGTAGCCTTGGTGGAGATCTTACTGTTCATGCTCTTTTGCTACTTCATAATAATTCCAACCGCCTCAACATTAAAGGATGTGCAAACCAGCCAGTTGCAAATCTTTTTATCAGCCCCCATAAAGTCAAGTGATGTCTTACTGGGAGAATTCCTGGGTGCATTGCCGTTATATGCTATTATTATTACAGTAATTACTGGCTTTTTCACAGCTTTAATGAATCCTCTCGGGTTAGACATGATTCAAATAACAGTGACCGTCCTCATTTTTATTGTCACGCTTTCTTCTGCTGACTGGATCGGTACTGTAATAGCTGCTTTATTGAGAACAAGATTGGGAAAAATTGCCCGTGGAAGGGATATTGGAAAAGCTCTCGCATTGATTATCGCTTTGCCATTGGTTGCATTTATTTGGACAATGACGGGTGGGGGGTTACTTGAAACACTTTCAGATCCTGGGACCAGTGGGATGGTCAAGACCATTCTTGGATGGTTGCCCAGCTCCTGGGGAGCAGATGTTATCATAAGCTTCGCATCTAACCCGGGTGATATTGCAGCTGTTGGTTCCACAGTAGTGACCCGGTTTGGAGGTCTCCTACTCTTTTTTGTAGCCGCATTATGGGTGGGCACAAAGCTAGCAGATCGCGCCTACAGTATGGAAATCACCACCTTTACTGCTCCAAAGGTTGAACCTGATGGTATCTTCTACAAGACTACTAAACATCTGCGAGGCTCTTTCGGCACTCTGTTCGTATCTGTCTTCAAGGTATATATTCGAAGGCTTCAAAACCTTTCGTATATTGCCTATATTGTGGGTCTACTTGCTATGGCAAACATATTCCTCTATACTCCAGAAGAACCTGTGTGGGTCTTGGAACAGGGTGTACTCTTTTTTCCAATACTCGCTACCTTCGTATCCAGTGATATAACATTACGAGGAAAGGAAACCTTATTCATCTACAGAAAAACCCCAGATGGCGAGAGTCAATTTGTTAAGGCCATGTTGCTCAAAGGATGGCTTGTAGCAATCCCCATTGCAGGTACAATTACAGCTGTTGCAACCCTCCTGGTTCCTCACGTTACCCTTATTTCTGTGCTCTCCAATGCTGGGTTCATCATGGTCGTAGTTGCAGCAGATGTATTATTTGCTTCAGGTCTCTTTTTGTTGATGCCTGCCTACACTGAAAAGGGAGAGGCTTTCATGTTAAATGTAATGGTAGTGATGATAGTTTCAGTGGGATTTTTCATGGTTTGTCTGCCCATTCTCAGAGAGGTCATGGTGCTGCCAATCCTGCACTGGTTGATGGGAGTCATATTCTTATATGGTGGAAAGCGCAATTTGAGCAGAATTGAATAATCTTATTTGCCTGAACCTACCCCTATTTTCATGACTACCTTTTAGCTAAATTCTCTCAATTAAATGAGTTTGAATCACAAGATATGTTAAAAAAATGATATTTTAGTACATTTCCAAACCATTTTTGATTGCGAAT
>Ga0209636_10004228_pt1 | contig 14627 bp, 12 predicted proteins | sample DeeMarSWOR152_54_FD_187464 | JGI IMG/M metagenome (GOLD analysis project Ga0209636, IMG submission 187464) | Marine sediment microbial communities from White Oak River estuary, North Carolina - WOR-1-52-54 (SPAdes) (version 2) | ecosystem: Environmental > Aquatic > Marine > Intertidal zone >...
ATGCCAGCCCTGGCCAAAACAAACCGCTGGATACAGTTACTCGGGCTTCGTTTCCAGCCATCTGAATTGGCCAAGCTCAGCCTGATCCTCTTTTTTGCCTATTATTTTGACCGGAAAAAAGACAGGATGAACGAATTCCAGACCCTTGTCTTTCCGCTCATCATCCTTTTTCTCTTTATAATCCTTATTATCAAAGAGCCTGATTACGGCACAGCCTTGCTTATCTTTCTCATCTGCTTGACGATGCTCTTCATCGGGGGAGTGAAGCTCAAATATTTCTTGTATCTGGGAATACCGGCCCTCGGACTCTTCGTTTTTTTTCTTTTTCAGGCCAGTTACAGACTGGACAGGATCCTCGCTTTTATATCGCCGGCCAAAGACCCTCAGGGGACGGGTTTTCAGATCATCCAGTCCAAGCTGGCTGTTGGCTCAGGCGGTCTCTTCGGAGTCAACATCGGAGGAAGCACTCAAAAAATGTTCTTTCTTCCCTGTTCTCATACCGATTATATCTTCGCTATCATCGGAGAAGAACTGGGTCTCCTCGGCACCCTGGCCATACTCTTCCTTTTTCTCGTTTTTCTCTGGAGGGGAATGTTGATCTCCAGGAGGGCGCCCGACCTCTTCAGTCAAATCTTGGCTGCAGGCATCACCCTGGCCATTTTCTCCCAGGCTATGCTCAACATCAGCATCGTGCTCGGACTGGGGCCTCCGACCGGGATCCCCCTTCCCCTGATCAGCTACGGCAGGTCTTCGCTCCTCTGTACCCTATTCGGCATCGGCATTCTTCTCAACATTTCCCAGAGAAAGCAAATAATTCCAGGTAAAGCATGAAAGAGAGAAAAGTCATCATCAGCGGCGGCGGCACAGCAGGACACATCTACCCTGCTCTGGCTGTGGGCAGCGCGCTTAAAGACAGAGACCCGAACCTTCAGCTGACGTATATCGGCACTCACCGGGAACTGGAAAAAAGCATAATGGACCATCATCAGGTCGAGTTCATCCCGCTCAAGATCGAAGGTTTGAAGAGGAGGGGGTTCAAAACGATCAAATCCCTTTTCCTCCTTCCCCTATCCTTTGCGAAATCTTTGGCCATCCTTCGCCGCCTCAAACCTGACCTGGTCATCGGTGTTGGAGGATACAGCTCAGGACCGATTGTTCTCCTGGCATCCTGGATGAGAATCCCAACCTTGATACTCGAGCAGAACCTTCTCCCGGGATTCACTAACAGAATGCTTCTCCCCTGGGTTAAAAAAGCTGTCGTTGCCTTTGAAGGCTCTCTTCCCTACTTCAAAGGGAAGGGAATACATATAGGGAATCCTGTCAGAGAAGAGTTCTACCGGATAACTCCCAAGCCCCAAAATTCGCGGCTGACTATCCTTGTCTTTGGCGGAAGCCAGGGCTCTCACTTCCTCAACAAGGGGATCACCGCTTCCCTTCCCTTCCTTAAAAAGGAAAAAGAGAACCTCAGGATCTTCCATCAAACAGGAGAAAAAGACCTGGAATGGGTCAAAGAGCACTACGACCAGCATGGTTTTAAAGAAACGGTCGTCGCTTCCTACTTCCCGGATATGGCCGATTATTTTCAAAAGTCAGACCTGGTCATCAGCCGGGCCGGGGCAACGACTATCGCCGAATTCATCGCTTCCCAAAAAGCGTCCCTCCTCATCCCGTTCTCCCAGGCTGCGGACAATCATCAAGCACTGAATGCCAGAGAGCTGGAAAAAATAAACGGAGCCGAGATCATCCTGGAGGAGGAATTCACTCCAGAAAGGCTCACGGATAAGATCCGTCATTTCCTGCACCACAGGGAAGAGATCGTCCGGATGGAAAAGAACCTGGCTCGAATCAAAACGGAGAAAGTGGCAGAGAAGATCACTGACCTCTGCTTTGAACTGATGAAGGCCAGGCTAAAGGATTAGAAAGTGACAAAACACATCTACAGGAAAATCAATCACATCCACATGGTCGGTGTCGGCGGCACAGGTATGAACGGGATCGCTGAAGTTCTTCTGAACATGGGTTACAAAATCTCGGGGAGCGATATCACAGAAACAGATGTGACGAAGAGGCTGGCCCATCTCGGAGCGAGGATAGCCATTGGCCATAAAGCGGAACATATCGAGGGAGCGGATGTCGTTGTTGTCTCCACGGCCATCAAAGAGGACAACGTCGAGGTCGAAGAAGCACGCCGCAGAAAAATTCCGGTCATTCCCCGGGCAGAGATGCTGGCAGAGTTGATGCGGATGAAATACGGGATCGCAGTGGCGGGTTCCCACGGCAAAACATCCACGACTTCGATGATTGCCCAGGTCCTGGAGTCAGCCGGCTATGACCCGACTATCGTGGTCGGCGGTCGTTTGAACACAGTCGGAGCCCACGGCAAACTGGGCCAAGGGGATTATATCGTGGCTGAAGCGGACGAAAGCGACCGCTCCTTCCTCTATCTCTCTCCTTTTATCGCTGTCCTCACCAACCTGGACAATGAGCATCTGGACCAGTACCAGACGCTGGAGGAGATCAAGAAAACATTCATTAATTTTGCCGTCAAAGTCCCGTTCTACTGCCCGGTGATCCTCTGTCTGGATGATCCCAATCTCCAGACCCTGATTCCCAAGCTTTACCGCAGAATAATCACCTATGGGTTCTCCACTCAGGCGGATATCTTTGCCAGAGATAAGCAGTTTGAACGTTTCTCGAGCACATCCACTCTCTACTGGAAAGGCAAGAAATTCGGAAAGCTCAAGCTCAATGTGCCCGGAACTCATAATATCTATAATGCCATGGCTGCCGTGGCTGTGGGCCTGGACCTCGACATCTCCCCCAAGAAGATCCTGGAAGGCCTGGAAAGTTATTCCGGTGCCGGCCGCCGCTTCGAGTTAAAGGCAAAAGTCAATGACTTTATGATCATCGAAGATTACGCTCACCATCCGACCGAGATAAAAGCCACTCTTGAAGCCGCTAAAAAGGGATGGCCGCGACGGGTAGCAGCTATCTTCCAGCCTCACCGCTACAGCCGCCTCTCTCTGCTGATGAAAAGCTTTGCCACCTCCTTTAACCAGGCGGATGTTCTCATCACCACTGAAATCTACCCGGCCGGAGAGACTCCGATTGCCGGGATCTCAGGAAAAGTCCTTTACGAAGAGATAGAGCAGTTCGGACATAAAAACGTGTATTTTGAGCCGGAAATGAAGAATATCGCTTCTCTTTTAGGGAAAGTCGTCCAGCCCAAGGACGTGATCGTGGTCATGGGCGCGGGCAATATCTACACGATCATTCCGGAAATCATTAAGACACTGGAGCAAAAAAAATAAAAATGGCTTATAACCTTAATCCGACGCTCAGGCGCCAAACTCACGATTACATCTCCGAAACCATGCAGTTTCAGCGCGGAAAAAGGAAGGTCAAGACAAAAAGGATCCAGAGAAAATCCAAGATGAGATTCAAACATATTCTTTTTTATTTCATCCTTCTCGGAGGAATATTCTACGCGGTCCAGCGTACCTACCTCTTCCTGATCTCCTGGGATAAATTGAATGTCCAAGGCGTTGAGGTCATCTCCGGCAAAGTTGAGATACAAGAAGAAATTCATAGGTTCCTGGAAGGAAAATCCCTGGGCAATATCCTCCTCCTGGATATCAGCCTCCTTAAGGAAAAATTCACTGCCCACAGATGGATCAAGGAAGTCCGAGTCAGGAAAATCCTTCCCTCGACTCTGAAGATAGAAGCCAAAGTGCGAAGCCCTATCGCCCTGTTGAAACTGGATAATATCTATCTCATTGACAGGGAAGGAGTTCTCCTTGAAAAAATCGAGAAAGGAGATAAGGTGAACCTTCCGCTCCTTATCGATTCAAATAAATTCCAGAATGACCAAAAAGAAAAATTTCAGTTAGCTTGGGAATGTTTGGACAGTCTGTCCCCTGATGAAAAAGAGCAGATCGAGGTCCTGGACCTGACTGAATATGAAAACATCTCTGTCCGGCTCAAAAACTGCCGGACAGCTCTGATTTTGGGTAATGAGCGATTTTCCCAGAAGCTCAGATTATTCAGCCAGCTCAGAGCCAGGCTGGAAAGGTTCGGTGAGCTCGAATACGTCGACCTCCGCTTCCATGACAGGCTCTATATCAAACCTGTTAACAACCCTTTTCAGAACAATATCATTCCCGGTTCTAACAAGGAGGCTTTTTGATGCCTAAAAACAGCTATATCGTCGGACTCGATATCGGAACCAAAAAAATCGCCGCGATCATCGGCGAAGCCGGAGAGGACGGCAAAATCGAGATCATCGGCATCGGAACAGCCGAATCCAGAGGATTGAGGAAAGGAGTCGTGGTCAACCTCGAAGCCACGGTCAGCGCCATCAAAAAAGCGCAGGAAGAGGCAGAGCTCATGGCCGGGTACGAAATCGAACGCGCCTTCGTCGGGATATCGGGAGCGCACATCAAAAGCTTCAACAGCAGAGGGGTTATCGCCGTCTCCGGAAAAAACAGGGAGATCGCTCGAGACGACATCAAACGCGTGATCGAGCAGTCCAAGGCCGTATCCATCCCTCCTGATCGGGAGGTCATACACATCATTCCTCAGGAATTCGTGGTCGATGACCAGGACGGCATCAAAGACCCGCTGGGCATGAGCGGCATCAAGCTCGAAGTCAACGTCCACATCATAACCAGCGCCACCACTTCGGTTCAAAACCTGAGAACCTGCATCGGACGAGCCGGCATCGAAGTGGAACAGATCGTGCTGAACCAGATTGCTGCCAGCGAGGCCACTCTCACTCATGACGAAATGGAGCTCGGCGTGGGAATGATCGACCTGGGCGGGGGAACGACAGAGATCGCTATTTTCGAAAGAGGAAGCCTCTGGTACACCTCCATCATCCCCATCGGAGGAGACAATTTCACCAATGACATCGCTGTCGGGCTCAGGACCCCTATCCCCGAAGCAGAAAAGATAAAGAAAAAATTCGGGTGCGTGTCCAGTACTCTCCTTGATGAACAGGAAACGATCGAGGTCCCCTCAGTCGGAAGAGGAAAAAAGGAGCGCATCCTCTCCAGACAATTGCTGGCCGATATCATTCAGCCCAGAGCAGAAGAAATATTTCGCCTGGTCGATAACGACATTAAAAGAATGGGATACGAAAAATCCCTGAATTCCGGAATTGTCCTCACAGGCGGCACTTCCCTCCTTGAAGGCTTGGAAGAAGTCGCCGAGGAGATCTTTGACCTGCCTGTGAGACGCGGGGATCCCGCTGGTGTGGGTGGGCTGGTTGACAGAGTTAACACGCCCGATTACGCCACTTCGGTCGGCCTTCTTCTCCATGGCTACAAGCAATGGAAAGAAAAAGGCCTATCCAAAGATAGAAAAGGAAGCCTTTGGGCCAGGCTTAAGGAATGGCTCAAAGAGGCATAGGAGGACAAAATGAGTGAGGACATGAAAAACATATTAAAATTTCATCTGGTCGAGGAACGTTTCGGCGCCAAAATAAAGGTTATAGGCATTGGCGGCGGCGGTGGTAACGCGATCAACAGGATGATCCAGACAGGGATCGAGGGAGTGGAATTCATCTCGGTCAACACCGACCTCCAGGCGCTCAGCAGCAACAGGGCCAGGACCAAGGTCCAGATCGGGGAAAAGCTCACCAAAGGTCTGGGTTCGGGAGGAAGGCCGGACATCGGCAAAGAAGCAGCGATCGAGGATACGGAAAAATTGATCGAGATCCTTCAGGGCGCGGACATGGTCTTCCTGACCGCCGGATTGGGCGGCGGGACAGGAACAGGAGCAAGTCCGATCCTGGCCAACCTCGCCTCGGAATTGGATATGCTGTGCATAGCCATCGTGACCCTACCTTTTGAGTTCGAGGGAAAAGTCAGAGCCAAGCAGGCCCAAGAAGGATTGTCCCAGTTAAAAACCGCCGTGGATACGGTCATCGCCATTCCCAACGAAAGACTCATCCAAACAGTCAACCTGGATACCTCCATCCAGGACGCATTCAAGATGGCCGATGACATCCTCAGGCAGGCTGCCCAGGGCGTTTCTGACCTGATCACCAGACCCGGTCTGATCAACCTGGACTTTGCCGACGTCAAATCCATAATGAAGGGAATGGGCATGGCCTTCATGGGGACAGGCATGGCCTCCGGGGAGAACAGGGCTGTCGAGGCCGCGCAAAAAGCCATATCCAGCCCACTCCTGGTTGACACCTCGATCGAAGGAGCTCAGGGAGTCCTGATCAACATCACCGGCGGCAAGGATATCACTCTCCATGAGGTCACCAAAGCCTCGAAGCTTATCCACAGCCAGGCTCACCCGGAAGCCAACATCATCTTTGGCACGGTCATCGATGAAGGTTTGAAAGAAATGGTGAAAGTGACAGTGATCGCTACGGGTTTCGACCTGACAGCGCGAACCGAAGCCTCGCCTCTTGAAGAATTCGGACCAGAGCAGAGAAAGAGTCCTCCTCCTTTCCAGGTCCAGCGCGAGACACCTCCCTATCTCTTCGAGCCCAAAGGAAGCGAAAATCTCTGGGAGAGGCCGGCCTGGGAAAAGAAATGGGAACCCTATGAAACGCCCTCTTTCATCAGGAGAAACAAAACGACTCCTTTAAGAAAGACTCCCGATGAAATCAGCTGACCTGGCTGTCCTGGGATGCGAGCAGCTCGTCACCTGCAGAGGCCGGATCCCAAAGAGAAAAGAGGCCCTGCAGGATATCGGCGTCCTGGGCAAGGGCTGCATCGCCGCCAGCAAGGGAAAAATCGTATTCATCGGTGACCAGAAAAGTTTCAGCCGCGAGTTCCGGTTAGAGAAAAACGGCGTTCAACTTGATGGAAGCGGCCTGGTCGGGCTGCCCGGATTCATCGATCCCCACACCCATCTCCCTTTTGCCGGAACAAGGGAGGAAGAATTCGTTCTTCGTCTCCAAGGCTATTCTTACCAACAGCTGGCTGAGAGAGGCCTGGGAATCCAGACCACGGTCAAAGCGACGCGAAAAGCATCCAAAGGAGAGCTTGTCTCTTTATGCCTCTCCCGCCTCGACAGGATGCTTCTTCACGGGACCACAACCGTTGAAGGCAAAAGCGGTTACGGTTTGAACCTCGAGGATGAGATCAAGCAGTTGGAAGCAATGCGGGAAGCTGATGCTCTTCATCCCGTGGACATAGTCCCCACCTTCATGGGGGCTCATGAAGTCCCTCCAGAATACACAGCACGGAAAAAGGACTACATCGACTTCCTCATCCACACCATCCTTCCCCAAGTCAAAGAAAGGAAGCTGGCTGAATTCTTCGATGTCTTCTGTGAGGAAGGTGTTTACTCCATCGAGGAAACAAGAAAGCTGGTCAGAGCTGCGAAAGAGGCAGGGTTGAAAGTCAGGATTCACGCCGACGAATTCTCCCCTCTCGGAGGAGCCGAGCTCGCTGCCGAAGAACACGCCAGCTCAGCCGATCATCTTATCAACATCCCTGAACACGGCATTCCGAAACTCGCTCGGAGTCAGACAGCGGCTATTCTGCTCCCTGCTGTTTCCTTCTTCTTGATGCTGGAAAAGAAAGCTCCCGCCCGCAGACTGATCGAAGAAGGAACCATAGTCGCCCTGGCTACGGATTTCAACCCGGGAAGCTCGATGACCGAATCGATGCTTTTCGTTCTCCAGCTGGCTGTCTATACCTTGAAAATGTCCATCGAAGAAGCCATCCATGCCGTCACCGCGAACGCCGCTTATGCCTTAGAGAAACACAAGGAGTTGGGGAGCCTCGAGGTCGGAAAAAAGATGGACCTCGTCCTCTATGAAGTCCCGAACTATCCGACCATCATTTATCACCTGGGCATCAACCCTATCCGGCACGTTATCAAGAACGGAAAGCTCGTGGTCAAAGACGGAAAAATCCTGAGAGGGGATTAATGAAAACCGGACTCTCCTTCATTCTGACAACATCACTGCTGGCTCTCCTCCTCATCTCCTCAGCATATGCTACGGTAGAGATAGCCGAAGAGACAGGAAAAAGCTGCGCTCACTGCCATCTCGACCCGTCAGGAGGGGGAGAACTGACAAAGGCCGGGAAGGGCTATCTTCAAGAGATGTCAAAAAGCGAGGATGAAAAACAAAAGGAACTCCTCAAACCGGAAATAAAATTCTTAGAAATAATCCGTTTGATCGCTGGTTACCTCCATATTCTCACCGCCATCTTCTGGTTTGGAACCATCCTCTATGTCCATATCATCCTTAAACCCTCCTATGCCGCTCACGGTCTTCCTAAGCGTGAAATGAGGCTGGGGCTTGTTTCCATACTCATCATGGCCGTCACCGGGGCAATCCTTTCTTACTTTCGGGTGACTTCTTTGTCTATTCTCTGGGAAACACGTTTTGGCGTCTTGCTGATCATAAAAGTCGTCCTGTTTCTCATCATGGCTGGCTCTGCTCTTTATGTCGTGCTGTTCATAGGTCCTCGATTGAAAAAAAGGAAAGAAGCAGGACAGGTTGTCCCTAAAGAAGGTCTCACCGCTCATCAGCTGTTATCTTTTAACGGCAGCGAAGGCCGTTCCGCCTACATTGCTTACAAAGGGCAGATATTCGATGTGAGTCAAAGCAAATTCTGGAAAAACGGTTCTCATTTCGGCAGGCACAAGGCAGGCGTTGACCTGACCGACATGTTGAAACAGGCTCCGCATGGAGAGGAAAAAATATATGAGATGCTTCAAGTCGGAAAACTGTCAGCAGGCGGAGAGAAGAGGCTTCGACCTCGCTATGAAAAAGTTTTTTATATTCTGGCGTATATGAATTTGATCCTGGTTCTTGCCATCACGCTTATTCTCGCCCTCTGGCGCTGGTGGTAAAAAAAGGGCTGCTGTACTCAATCATTAATTCGGTAACACTTTTAGAATGTCATTGCGAGCGCAGCGTGGCAATCTCTTGCGATTAAAGTGTCATTATTTGGAACTTAGAAGCTCCCTTCTCTATGCTCGAATAAGGTGACGAAGTCTCTTAACAAATAAAATATTGAGATTGCCACGCTGCGCTCGCAATGACAGTTTCATTTTCAGCAAAACCAGAAAATTTGTCGCTGAATTATCAATCGAATCCAATCGTCAGCTTTATTCATAGGCACAGTCGGGCAGAATGATCCGGTGTTTCCGGCCCTGCTCGAAGGCGTCCAGATGAAGCAGCCAGAGCCCGATCCCCGCTGCTCCCTGCATCAGGTTGGTCTGGGCGAAAAGAAGTTTGGGCTGGGTGCGGTGCTCGGCCTGAACCCACCGCAGCCCGAATTCATCCCGAGTCCCTCTGCGCAGCAGGTCAGAGGTAAGGCGTCTGGCGAAATCGAGATATTCCTGCTTGTGGGTTATCCGGTGCAAGCTCAAGATGAACTCGGCCACTCCTGCTGAGCCGCAGCACTGTCCGACGTTATTCCAGAAACCCGGAGTCTCTTTCTCGGGGATGCCGCTTTTCAGAACAGCCTGAGCGCACTTCTCGACCCAGCTCATCCAGCTCTTATCTCCTGTAACCTGATACAAGCGGCAAAAAAGGTTCGAAGTCCCTGTCGGGCCGTGGCACCATCCCAGATAATGCAATTCCTTCCCGTCCGGTTCATGGTGAAAGATCAGGCAGACACCGCCTTCTGTCCGGGCAACGGACTGGAGATAGCGGGCGCCGCCCAAGGCGGCATCACGGAATTCCTCTTTCCCTGTTTCCCGGTATAAAGAGGCCAAAAAATAAGAAATCCCGGCTGTACCATGGGAGAAGTTGGGCATCAACCGGGGATAGTCAGGATCCATAGCCCACTTCGTGCCCCCTCCTTCTTCCTGGCCCAGCTCCATCAGCCTCCAGCCGGCCTGAGCAGCAAGGTCGAGCAGGGACGGCTCTTTCAGTTCCCGGGCCGCATACAGCAGGAACAATCCTGTGCCGGCCGTACCGCTGATGATATCCGTGACCTGGCTCCATTCGATACCTTTTCCTTTTTTAAGAGCATTGTCCCTTAGATATTGAAGGCAGCGTTTGACTCCGTCAAGATATTTTGCCTCTGCGGTGGCCTTGTAGGTCTCCAGAAGGGCAAACCCGATACCTGAGATTCCGACATATAAACCTGCAGCCTTCTCGTTCTCCAGCGTAGCCAGCAGGTAATCCGCTCCAGCCCGGGCTTCAGCCAGGAAATCCTCATCCTCTGTCGAATAATACGCCTCGAGGAAAAACAGGACCACGCCTGGCGTTCCGCTGTAGAGGGTATTGTTTATGGAGCTTTCATTCCCGGGAATAGCGGGCCAGGTTGTTCCCTCATCTGTTTGAACGGCCGAGGCTCTTATCCAGCGAGCCGACTCAAGCGCAGCTTCCAGGTTAGGTCTTTTTTCCTTTGTTGCCGAGACCGGGGAAGAGAAAAGAAACGAGGCTGCAATCATGATGGTCAAAACAGAAATCTTTCTTCCTTTTTTCATACCGAAGACTCCCCTTCTTTACTTTTTTTTGATTCTTTTCCAGGTAGTTTGGTCGAGAAACCATGCCCGCTCATTTTTCCATACGGTTATCTCCACCCACTGCCCTTCGCTTATACGTTGAAGGGAATAGTGAGGGAAAGCCGCTAAAAACTTGAAGGGAGCGATGCCATGTCTGTATCTTTTAATCACGAAATCACCCGCACAGGATGGAATATAATCCTTTTCTTCAAGCATACGATCAGCTCTATAACTAATAAAAAATCAGGTCAAGAGCGGGGAGAAAGACTTTTGATCAGCTCTTCGACCCTTGCGGCGGCAAGTCTGCCCACGCGCTTGCAAACCTCCGACGTTCTCCCTTCTGTCTTGATATCAGAACACTTATAAGGAGCCAGGGACGCCCACCATTTCCAGTATTCATCGACTTTTTTCGCACAGATCTTCCTGGCCTCTTCCCGGCTCACTTTTAAATCTCCCACAGATAAGCCGATGGCCATGACACCGCCTGTAAGGAAACCGCACAGGTCTTTGTGGCCGATTCCTCCTCCAAAGCCGCTGGCAGCCCAGAACAATTTTCTTGGCTTTTTCATAAACTTCAAGGCAACATAGAGTATAGATTCCGCACAACTGTAGCCACTCTTGTAATAGTTCATCAAATCTTTGGCCATTGCCGAGCGGCTGACGATCTCCAACTCCTCCGAAGTCAAAACCTCACTGACCTCTCCCTGCTTCTGGCCGGTGGCCGGCCAGTATTCAGAGCTGCCAAGCAGCCGTCCCCCGATCAAGAAAGCCGGAACAGAGGCTATAAATTCCCTTCTGGGCATGACTAAAACTCCTCGTTTCTTCATGAGTCCTCCTTATTTGCAGGCCATAGCCTTAGCACCAGGATTTCCCTATCATCCTCTGGCGCAGCCTCTCCTTGAACATCTCCTCTGACCAGATATGAGTCAGAATACACATTTAACCGGGAATTCAAATTCAATGTCAAGAAAAATCCAAATTATAACGGCCATGATCATTCATTTTTTTCTGGGATATTAGCAGCAAGTCATATAAATAATCAGGCTTCTTACAAACATTTTACGATTTTCTGGCGAATTTTCCTTAACTTTTTCCGGTGAGTGGAGATTTTTTTCAAAAAAAAGTGTATAATCTAGACACAAAGCAAAGGAACCAACAAAGGAAAAAAGACCCGATATTTTTTCTTTGAATGTATTCGGCTCCTGACAATAAGGAGGGGTTATGATGAGGAACAAATTTCTTCCATTTATCATTATTATCCTGCTGGCTCTCCCCTGGGAGATCAAGGGGCAACAGCCCGGCCAGGAATCTTCTCCCTCTGTTACCCGGATTCCGGCGATACCCCGTTTGCTTCATAACCGAGTGCACCTCTATCGTCGAGAAGGAACCTATCTCTCCGGATTACTGGTCGGCGTTGAGGATGATACGCTTATAGTCCGGATTGGAGAGAGGGATGAAAAAGTGCGCCGACAAAATCTGTCAAAAGTAGTGATCGAGATAGAAAAAAAAAGGGGACGCCATGTGCCCTACGCCATGTTCCTGGGAACTTATCTTCAAAATTTATTATCTTTTCGAGCAAAAAATCAGCCCACAGCGTACCTGGAGGACACCTATGAAAAGGTGGGAAGTGCGATCTTGGGAAACGCGCTTTCCGCCCTTATGTGGGGAGGAATCTGGTATTATGTTTTCTCTAAATTTGAAAAGAGTAGGAAAGAATTTGACCTCAACGGAAAAGAGAAGAAAAGGCTGGCCAGGTGGGAACGGCTGAGAAGCTTCATAACAGGGGAATACACACCGAAAAAAATCAATATCTCGGCTCAGGGAGGGTATGTCTTCACCCGCGTTTCGAGCCGTTATAAAACTCTGTTTCAAGACGCTGGCTATGAGACGAGAAACTATTCCTATCTCTTCGGTGAGTACAGGGAAGGAGCAACGGATTTCAACCTCCTGCGAAAGCTCCAGTTAACCCTTACAGCACCGTCAAACAATGAGTTTGGCATCGCAGTCTATTGGCCGGGTGAGCCTTCGGCGGTTGGATATACATATGACTGGACCCAATCCTTTGAAGTCGAACAGGTACTCTCCACCACAGCCTATTACGGAGTGATCGTACTTAAACCTCCGCGCTTTCAGAAATCGAAGCGAATCTCCTTGAATTTCGGGATCGGTGTGGGGATGGCCCAGGTCGACTTCCGGATAAAAACAGGCTTAGAAACCTGGGATCCCAGCTATGAGGTAACCAGAAACCAATACAGCGTCTCCAAGAGGCTCTTCAGCTCTGTGATTTTTGCTGAGCTGAATTTTTATATCAGGGAAGCCCTATCGCTGGGCTTGATCGCGGATTATGTCTACATTCCCTCTCTCCAGGCTCCAGAAGTCCCGGAAGCAGGCATTTCTGCCCAGGATCTCCGCTTGGGAAACGCAAGTGTCGGGTTCACCCTGGGTTTACATTTCTAATCTGTACCGGCAGGGAGAAATGGTTTCAGCGGCGCTGAGCAGCTGAACGACCTGAACCAGGTTTTCCATCCCGAAAGCATCGATGCCCGGGACCAGAGCCGTCTCCTTATCGTTTTTTTGGGGAACGACTATTCCCTTAAAATCCGATTCCTTAGCCAGCCCTGCGGAGGCGAGAATCCCTCTTCCGGGCTTAAGCCTGCCATCCAGGGCCAGCTCGCTTAAAAACAGATATTCACTCAGGCTTTTAAGAGGAAAAAGGTCGAGATGGGCGATAAGGCCTAGGGCGATCGGGAGGTCGAAGGCTGATCCTTCTTTTCTTCTGTCAGCAGGAGCCAGATTGATGGTGATCTTGCACGAAGGTAAATAATGGGAATCAAGCAGGCGGGTACTCTCTCCTGCTCGAAAAAGAGAACTGTCGCTTCTGGAGCAGAAAGATTCAAAGCTTGTAAAGCATAACTGGTACCTAGAGAGGATTTAAATGTCAATAAAAACGGAAATGTTCACATGGCACAAAACAGGACATTGCCCATTTTTACATGGGCTTGACAAGCTCGGAATTATACGCATAATTTATTATTAGTACTTTAAAGGGAGGGTTTCTATGGCTAGTCAAAAAGACATGGACTATACTTACACTCTTGTTGACAAGATTTTTCGTTTTTGTTTTGGCGAAACAGGGGAGTTTAGCGGAGCAATGTATGACGGGGATTTTTCAATGTCCCTTGAAGAGGCACAGAGGCGGAAGCATGAATTTATTGCTAAAAGTTTAAACATTGAAGAAGGTTCCAGAGTCCTTGACATGGGCTGCGGGTGGGGGCCGTTTTTAAAATTTATTGATGAGAAGGGTGCAAAAGGTATTGGTGTGACGTTATCCGCTGGACAGGAAAAGGCCTGCAAAAAAAATGGACTAGATGTGCACCTTATGGACTGTAAAACAATTAAACCAGAAAAATTCGGAACATTCGATGCAATTGTTTCATTAGGTGCATTCGAACACTTTTGCTCCATAGAAGAATGGAAGGCCGGGAAACAAGACGAAGTCTATAATAATTTTTTCAAGGTCGTTTCTGACCTTTTACATGGAAGGAAGAGGTTTTTCCTGCAAACCATGACGTTTGGCAAAAACATGATTGATCTTGATGAGATAGATATTAATGCAGATAAAGATACAGATGCGTACCTATGTGCAGATATGAAAAGGTCATTTCCTGGTTCTTGGTTACCTTCTGGCAAAGAACAGATTATTAAAAACGCAAAACCTTTCTTTAAATTAATATCCGTTAGTAATGGCAGATTGGATTATATAGAAACACAAAAACAGTTCACAAAGAAATTCTGGGGATTTAGCATTAGGAAATACTTGTTTTATTTTTCTTTAATCCCTAATTACCTCACAAATAAGGAATTCCGGAAGCGAGTGGTCGGGACTCGGATTAATGCAGTCAGATTATGTTTTGAACGTGAAATTATTGACCACTATAGGTTTGTTTTTGAGAAAGTTTCCTAGGCACCCAGGTCACTCGAGGGATGACCGTTGCCAGACGCTGAGCTGGATGGAGGAACTCAATTAAAAATACCTGTCCAGCATGCGGTACTGAACAGCTTCAGAGACATGAACCGGGCCGATTCCTTCTTCGCCGCTCAAGTCTGCGATGGTCCGCGCTACCTTCAGAGCCCGCGTATAAGCCCTGGCACTGAATCCCAGACGATTGACAGCCATTTCCAGAAGCTCT
>Ga0209636_10004230_pt1 | contig 14621 bp, 14 predicted proteins | sample DeeMarSWOR152_54_FD_187464 | JGI IMG/M metagenome (GOLD analysis project Ga0209636, IMG submission 187464) | Marine sediment microbial communities from White Oak River estuary, North Carolina - WOR-1-52-54 (SPAdes) (version 2) | ecosystem: Environmental > Aquatic > Marine > Intertidal zone >...
ACGATTGTTCGATAGCAGGGCTGTGAAAAGCCGGCAGCAGTTATCCCGGACGACATTCCCGGCCGATTTCGCTTCCTGCAAGAGCGTCAATTCCCGTGACTCAGCGTTTTTTATGCGTTTTTGAGCAGAGAAGACGGCTATAAATTTTTTGAAAAAAATTTTATTTTCTACGGTTTTTACCGTTGACAAACTACGGGTTATACAGTACTTTGAAACACGGATTGAGCTACAAGTGAGATTCGACACCTGCGAAAAGCCGAAACCGGGCCTCGGCATCCGCCAGTCGGCCTTGAGTTTCCGTCGGCCCGGTGTTTTGCACAGTTGAGGATCAACTTGGATAAATTGAACAAGAATCGTATCTGAAGGTAAGTCTTTTAGGAGGTTCACACAATGGCCAGACCACGTTATGAAAATCCGACGCCAGCGGAGCTGGAGGTTCTGCAGGTCATCTGGGACCGGGGGCCGAGCACGGTCCGACAGGTGATGACCGTCCTAAACCAGCAGCGGCCGCGGGCCTATACCTCGGTGATGAGCCTGATGAATGTGATGGCTGAGAAAGGTCAGCTCGCCCAGAAAGCCAAAGGCCGGGCGTTTGTGTACTCGGCGAAAGCCTCCCAGGCCAAGACCCAGTCCCGCATGGTGCGTGATCTTCTTAGTCGCGTCTTCGACGGCTCAGCCAGTGCTCTGGTAACTCACCTGCTCCAACAAGCTAAGCCGGATAGCGAAGAGCTGGACGAAATCCGAGAAACCATCGCCGAGTTTGCTCGGCGGAAAGGAGGTCCACCATGTTAGTCATCCAATTATTCTCGCAACCTTTCTGGTATCGCTTGGGCTTGACTTTGACACATTTCTTGTGGCAAGGTCTGGCGGTAGCCGTACTGATTGGCGCCGCTGTCCGACTTCTCAGACTGCGCCGAGGTAATACCCGTTACGTTACCTATCTTATTGCGTTTATAGTCGTGGCAGCCTGTCCCGTAGTCACTTTCATGGCTGTTGAGACGCCGGCCAAGCCCATCACGAGGCCACCGGTCACAGAAATGAAGACCCCTGCACCTTCTGGGGCTATCCCCTATCCTCTCGTACCTGCAGATGAAGTCTCACGGCAGGTAGCGAGCCGTGCCGCTTCGACAGACTTGATCCCGCTGCGTGAAAGAGTCCATAATTACCTGCAAATATCACTCCCCTGGGCATTAGCAGGCTGGGTCATTGGCGTTCTCGTACTCAGTGTGCGATTGTTGCTCGGATTCATCGGCGTATATCGGTGGCGCCGCCAGTTGGACCCACTGCCGGACGTTCTGCGACAACGTGTTGGCTCTCTAAGTGAACGGCTGGGTATGCCGAACTTTTCGCGTGTGTTCATATCACCCTGTGCTCTGCAGGCGATAGCCGTTGGTTACCTGCGTCCAATGGTTCTGCTGCCTGCCGCGATGGTCGCGCAAATGCAGCCCGAAATGTTAGAGGCCGTCATAGCGCATGAATTAGCTCATATTCGCCGGTTCGACCTGTGGGTCAATTTGGCTCAGCGGGTGGCCGAAACCCTGCTGTTTTACCATCCGGCTGTGTGGTGGCTGTCAAATCGCTTGCGCAGCGAGCGTGAATTATGCTGCGATGAATTGGCCATCAAGGCTACGGGAGAACGCTTGACCTACGCCACAGCTTTAGAGAGCGCGGGCCGGGCCAGAGTCCTTGCGAGACAGCCTGTACTTGCGGCTGGGTTAAGCCAGAACAACAAGCCCACGCTGAGCCGTGTACGCCACGTCTTGGGCCTGGCACCCACACCGCAAAACTCACGATTCTGGCTCGCTGGACTTGTAACAGTCCTGTTTTTAGCCGCCCTCGCTGCACCGACAATTTTTGTATTGACCGCCCGCGCGGAAACAAAAGCCGTGGCTCCCCCTGAAGACAAATCTGCTAAGTCACTCCACCAAGCTGCGGCTGACGGTGACATCGAGCAGGTCAAATTAAACCTTTCGCAAGGCTCCCATATCAATGCTAAGGACAATAAGGGCAGGACTGCTCTACATCGCGCCGCTTCTGAGGGCCATGCCGATGTCGTCAAATTACTAATACAGCTCGGTGCGGACGTCAAAGCAAGAGACAGAAGCCAGAGAACACCTTTACACAATGCAGCTACGAAGGACAAGAAATCCATCGAACTGTTGCTGAGTGGCGGTGCTGATGTTAACGCAAAGAATAAGTGGGGCAATACGCCCTTGCGTGTGGCTATGATGAGCACCTGGGCTGGGCGCAACGAAGTAGTGGAACTTCTGCTCGCAAAGGGAGCCAAAGTCTCTGCTCTTCATCTTGCTGCTTACATGGGAGACATAGAAAAACTAAAGAAGTGTCTGGAAGATGGGATAGACATCAATTCACAAGGAGATGCTGGGAGCACCGCTTTGCACCTCACGGCCAATTCAGGCAACAAAGATGTCGTGGAGTTTCTTATTAGTAAAGGCGCCACCATCGATGCAAGAGACGCTTATTATTGGACGCCCCTGCTTTATGCGGCTTCCCACAACCACAAGGACATAATGGACCTATTACTAGCCAAGGGCGCTGATGTTAATGCGAAGGACGATCGTGGTTTTACCTTGCTCACCGCTGCTATCTGGAATCCAGATGAGAACGCTATTAAAGTACTCATTGGTAAAGGAGCCAATGTCAACGTAAAAGATACTATGGGTCTTACCCCGCTGGTCTGGGCAATCTGGATGGATGACAAGGACATTGTGGAATTGCTGATTAGCAAAGGAGCCGACGTCAACACTGAGGACGAGTTCGGCCATACGCCGCTACACTGGGCCGCCATGCAGGGCAGTAAAGATCTGATGGAGCTGCTCACTGCTAAAGGCGCTACTGCTGTGTCCACCATCCATCTTGCCGCAGCCGCAGGTGATTTAGACAAGGTTAAAGAATTTATTGAGCAAGGCACCCACGTAGACGTGAAGCATAATCTACTAGGTTCAACGGCGTTGCAGTGCGCCGTTTCGCTGAATCATAAGGACGTTGCGGCGTTCCTTATTGATAAAGGCGCAGACATCAATGTGACAAACAAAAGAGGACAGACACCATTGCACCAGGCCTGTTCACGCGGGCATAAAGATATGGCCGAATTCCTTATCGCCAAAGGCGCGGACCTCAACCGCAAGGACAAGGATGGCCAGACACCTCTGGACATCGCAATTGGCCAAGGCTACATCGAAATAGCTGAACTGTTGCGCAAGCACGGGGCTAAGGACGATTCCTCCGCTGAAGAAGAGGATACGAAACCAGCCAAATCACTCCACGAAGCTGCCGCCGATGGAGACATCGACCAAGTCAAATACTTCGTTGTAAACGGTGCCGATGTTAATGCAAAGGACGAAAATGGCCGGACGCCCTTGCACCTGGCTATCTGGTCTCCAAGTGTGGACATGGTCAACCTCCTCATAGCCAGTGGTGCCGACATCAATGCCAAGGATTCACAAAACCTCACACCTCTTCACTGTGCCATTCAGACTGATGATCAGCAGCTTGCGGAGTTATTGGTTCTTAAGGGTGCCGACATAAATGCAAAGGGCCCCCAGAATCTAACGCCTCTGCACTGGACAATTATGATGCACCATAAGAAAGTGTTTGACCAACTTATCACCAAGGGAGCCGATATACACGCAAAGGACAAGTGGGGCTGGACGCCTTTGCACCACGCAGCCGCAGACTTGGGGAACTCGAAAGATATGAGAGATATGGCAGAGCTTCTCATTGCCGGGGGCGCCGACGTGAATGCTACGAACAATGATGACGAGACGCCTCTCGATACTGCTGCAATGGGGATCCATACGAAGGTGGCGGAACTCCTTATTGCCAAAGGTGCAACAGTTTCTACTTTTCACTCTGCTGCTTTCATAGGAGACTTAGCTAAGGTAAACGACTTTATCAAGGAAGATGCCGATATTAATGCAAAAAACTCAGCGGGCGGCACTCCCCTGCGCGCCGCAGCCAACGGTGGCCACATCGACGTGGTCGAGCTACTTATCGCCAAAGGAGCCGATGTCAACGCGAAGACAAACAAGAAGGGCTATACGCCCTTGCATGCCGCAGCCTATGGAGGGCATGAGGACGTAGTCAAACTGCTTATCACCAAAGGGGCTGACGTCAATGCGAACATCAACAACGCCTTTACTCCTCTACACCACGCAGCGAGAGGCGGCCACAAAGAAGTGGCAGTAATCCTCCTTGCCAATGGCGCCGATATCCATGCAAAGAACAAATACGGAATCACGCCACTACGTCTTGCGGCGGGGATAGGCCACCAGGAAGTGGCCGAGCTACTCGTTACTGAGGGGGCCGATGTCAACTTTGCGGACAGCTACGGCTGGACACCGCTGCACTGGGCAGCCAAAATAGGACATAGGGCTATAGCGGAGATGCTCATAGCCAAAGGGGCTGACCTGAATGCAAAGAAATATGATGGTGGGACAGCACTACACTCGGCGGCATCAGACGGCCGTAAGAATACGGTCGAACTGCTCATCGAAGAAGGCGCTAATGTGAATGTAAAAGACAACCAGGGCCGAACTCCTTTATGGTGCGCAAAAGACAGAGGACATGACGAAATCATCGAACTGCTGCGCAAGCACGGGGCGAAGTGAGCGAATGCCCAGATAAGTCGGGGAGTCAACGGAAAGGCTTTCTTGGCCGGGTTTGAATCGCCAGCCACGCCGACTTCGGCGCAGAGCGAATAGAACGCGCGACAGTATAAGGGGCCGCGCTTGGTGCAGACAGGCACTTCTTAGGGCATTTCCCTTTTTTCCGGAACCGGCTAAAACCGAAAGCTTTCTTGCGGCCCGGCGACAAATACGATAGGATATTGACTGGAGTCTGAAACCTCAGGGTCTGTAATGGATCGTGTGGGAAATCTTGGTGCAAATGCCGAAATGGCGGGAGGACATATAGAATGACTGATTACGTATCGAAACAGCAGAGCAAGGGCGGCTCGACGCGCAGGCAATTCCTTAGACGATTCGGGCTCGGCGTCGTGGCCGGAGCCGTGGCGGCACCGCTATCGCAGGATGCACACTCAGCAGCGAAAGACGCCGGCTCGAAACTGCCCCGCCTCAAAGTCAAGCATCGCGTGCTCGGCAAGACCGGCCTGAGCATCTCGGAGATCGGATTTGGAGGCCATAGCTGGTCGTACAAGCAGGTTCCCGACGACCGGGGAGAATATCGCAAGCCGACCGTTGACGAGGCCGTCCGGATGATCGCCGCCGGGATCGACATGGGCGTGAATTTCCTCGATTCCTGCACGCCGCTGGAAGAGTCCGGCGTGCCCGGCGAGGCGCTCAAAAGACTGCGCGCGCGAGATCGCGTCATCGTCTCGATCCGCGTCTCTCACAAGATGAAGGGACGCGAGGCCGACAAACAGGAGATCTACAAATGGACTGAGGACCGCCTGAAGCTATGGCAGACCGATTACGTCGATCTGTGCCTGCTCTGCAACACCGAGAACGACACGCCGCAGTCCGGCTACTGGGACATGTCCTACTCGATCGAAGCGCTCGACAAACTCAAGCAGCAGGGTAAGATTCGGTTCACCGGATTTGGCTGCCACTTCACGCCTGAATTGTTCCTGGAGGCGTTCGAAAAGTTCGGCGACGACTTCGACATATGCTCGCTACCCTACAACGTGCGGCATCGCGCTGCGGAAAAACTATTACCGGCGGCCAAGAAGAAAGGATTGGGCGTGATTACCATCAAGCCCTTCGCACGGGGGGCTCTGTTGAAGGGGCGGGACCTCAAAGGTCCCGACGCCGGCCTGCCCCGTGACATGATCGCGTTCGTGCTGGAGAACAAACTGGTGGACATCTGCACGTGTGGCGTCCACACGATAGAGCAGGTCAGAGAGAACTTCAGCGCCTCGTGGACCAAACTCTCTCCGAGCGGACGCGAACGGCTCAAGAACGTTGCGGCCACTGCCGCGCGGAGCCGGGAATACGCCTGGCTCGAAGAAGACTGGCGATACGCGTAGTGGGCGTCTACGGCCAGGCGAACCGGTGTTGCCTCAAGGTTTCGATTGGGCTATGTCAGAACGGTTAAGCAATAGACTCAACTGTTCATATCTTGCACGGAGAAAGCAAAAAGTATGAGTACGGCAAGTTTACGAAAGTGGCTGATTTTAAGTTTTGCTGCCTCGGTGGTTTTTGTGGTTCCATGTCACGCGCGGATATGCAACGTCAGGGATCACGGCGCGCGGGGCGACAAAAAAGGTGATGATGGTCCTTCGATCCAGGCGGCGATGGATGCGTGTTTTGCGGCGGGAGGAGGAATCGTATATGTGCCGGCAGGAAATTATGCTTGCGGAGGCTTGCGGCTGCGAAGTCACGTCAGTTTGTACCTGGAGGCCGGGGCGACCTTGTGGGTGAGCCCGGAGCAGGAGGATTATAAGCAGGGTAATCGGTTCCTGTATGCGGAGGACGAAACAAACATAACCATCGAAGGGCGGGGGACCATTCACGGGACCGGGCAGGCGGATTTGATGCGGAAGGAAACAGATCAAACAGAGCAAAGGCCGCCATTTCGGGTCGGCATCCTGCGGTTCATACGATGTCGGAACGTATCGATCAAGGATATTACGGTACGCTATAGTGACAGTTGGACGTTCGACCTTGAGTTCTGCGAGAAGGTCTTTATCACGGGGGTGAGCATCCTCAACAATTACTACCGGGTGAACGCGGACGGGATCGATCCGGTTTCGTGCAAAAATGTGCACATCTCGAATTGTCATATCATCGCCGGCGACGATTGCATCGTCTGCAAAACGCGGCAGGGCAGTCCCTGTGAGGATGTGGTGGTGACGAACTGTACGCTGGAGTCGGTGGCCACAGCCGTCAAGATCGGGACGGAGTCACCAAGCGATTTTCGCAATATCCATGTCTCCAACTGCGTGATCCGCAATTCCACGGTGGGGATCGGGATGTATATCAAAGATGGAGGGACGGCCGAACGGATCAGCTTCACGAATTGCACGATTGAGACGATACGAGAGCCTGAGCTCGTCAAAAGCTCCATGCAAAATTCGGTCTACCCGATTTTTGTCGATATTGAAAAGCGACAGAAGGAGTCGCACATCGGCAGGATACGCGATTTGACCTTTGCGGATATCAACATCGTCAGCGATAACGGGATCTTGGTTCAGGGAATGAGCAGCAGCAAGATTGAGAATCTGATCATGAGGAATATCACGATGAGGGTCAACCGAGGATTTGATTATTCCGAGCGGAAAAAGCATGTGGGGGGCAGGACTTCCGAGACGCAGGACAGGCGACGGACGATATATGCGCAGAAGCCCTCGTATGTGACACTGGCAAACGTTAAGGGCTTAACGGTGGATGGCTTGCGGGTCCTTATCCCGGATACGATCTTCGCCGGCTATAAACGGTCTGCACTGTCGCTGCACGAAGTCCAGGAGGCGGTGGTGAATGACGTCTTTCGCGCGCCGGCCGGCGCCGGTTCCCGAATGCCGGTGGTCATGATGGAAAATTGCCGAAACGCCCTTCTGACAAAATGCTTTGCGCTCCCGGAAACAGATATCTTCCTTGGGGTCGGTGGAGAACAGACGGCCAATATTTCGCTGGTGGGCAATGACCTGAGCAAGGCGATGACAGGCGTGGAATTGTCCACGCAGGTTCCCAAAGGACAGGTCAGGAACAAATGATATACGTCCAGGGTTTGGACGGCTTACCGCCGTACAATGGAGTCAATCGGGTTGAGATACATTGTCACCACCATCTCGACTTGACCCAAGGCACTTGCCAAAAAGGTTTTTTCGATGGCCAGGCAACGGCTCACAGGCCTTTCACATACGCAACGTGAAGCTGCCTGGTCCCGGTTGCAGGCTCTATTGCATCGAAGCAGATACTGTCCCCCGCGCGGTTCCAGCGCGGATGAAAATCACAACGGACATCGCCCGACATATATTTCTTCTCTCTCATATCGTAAGTGCATAGCACCAGCCTCTGCTCGGTCCGCACGTTGTAAATGAGCAGAGACTGGGCCATCGTGTCGTGATGTTTGTGGTCTGTTGCGATCCAATTTTGGTCCGGCGAGAAGCTGCAATGCCCGTCAAAATCCAGTAAGCCTTCGCCGATGACCCGATAGTCGGCCTTACCATCCGTAAAGAGTACGTGCTTGCGACCCGAGCCATCCATCACAAAAGTTGCGATGATTTCTTTGTCGTTACGCCAGTCAAAGTGCGAGACACTCCTATCGAACGGGACCACTTCTCGCAGCTCGGAGCCATCCAGATTCGCTGTAAACATGGCCGTATGTCTGCGTCGTTCGGGCGGCAGGTAAGCGCGTGCGAGAAACAAGAACCGAGTATCATTCTTATTGAAGACGGTGTGATTGAACCACATGTGCCGGCCGCGCAAGAGCGGATACTTTTTGACCAGTTGCTCATAGACCTGTGCGATAGAGACAGCCAGTTCGCTTTTGCCGGTAGAAAGGTCCATTAGAAAAACGCCGTCGTTATCCGGCGCCGGGTCCTCGGGGTTGGGGTCTTTTGCCGCTCCGTAGCCGACAACTTTCCGCAGCCGTCCCATTCTGCCATAGGTCAAGCTTAATGCCCATTTGCCGTTGTGGCTAACGGCGCTGACCGCGCGAGGCAAAACATGCCTCCGGCCCGAGTTCACATCCAGAATAACCGACACGACATCATCACCTTGTTGGTCGTTGCAGATGATCCGGCTCTCGGGATTGAGCGGGTCCCAATGCAGCATCGCACCCTGCTGCAGATTCCAGGCATGGGTCTGTCCCACCTTGTCGAATTGGCCGGTCTGCGAATCGACCAGCCCAATGGCGGCGGTCTCACCCGGAGAGGGCATCCGGTCTTGAAAGCTGCTCTCCAGACAAATGAGATACCGGCCTGATTCATTCCACGGACATATCCCGTAGTAGCCGAAGAAATGATGCTTCGGGCCGCTCGTCAAAGTGCGTATCTTGCACTCAATACCCGGCATCGTTTTCTGCGAGGGCTGCTCCGCCCTAGACCTGCGCAATCCAAAGAGGGTCATCAAGGCCGAATCAAAAACAAATATTCGCCGACTTATAACCATGGAAGCATTTGAACATCTGCGCGGAAAGCTGTCAAGTAGCGATTCTATTGCCAGCACGCCCGGAAGTGCTCAAGGTAAGAAGAAAGGCGCTCAACTAAAATGAGGTGATATATGCAACCAGAGGAGAAATGTGGAGGATGCCGGTTCTTTGTGCCAAAAGAGGCAGAGAGCACCTACGGTGAATGCGCAGGCATGGACCTGACCCAAGCCCTCTAAAGATGGTCGGTGCTTCGGGTGTGGTCCAAATGGCACTGTGACCTGAGAATGCTCAAAATACTTGCTTTTCTGATGCAAATATGGTACGATACGGCCAACTGAAAATACGGGCACCTGGCAAAATTGACGGCAAATGGGAAATTCCCATTTATGAGTCCGTCCGAAAGTCCCGATATGTTTAAGGACTCGTAGCCGAATGGTTCAGCCAAGTACCACTATTAGATATTAAGAAGGAGAATTTTGATGGACAAACATGTCGATGACAGTCCTGGGAAAATTCAGCCTACTTCTGAACCGACATCAGCAAGCCAGACCGGTCTGAGCTGGCGGGCGGCGTTGGTTGTGGCTCTGATTCTGCTGGTCGGCGCCGTCGTAGGTCACAGCTTGCTGAGAAACGGAAGCACACCACCGAACGTCTTGCCCTGCGGTAAAAGCTCTGTGGGTGCCGCCTGTCCTGCCAGCGGGACGTGTCCGGCAAGTCAGCCGGCCCCGGCCGGCACACGCGCAGAGGGCGTCTGCGCTCAGACTTGCACCGCCGGCGACTGCTGCGCCCAACAGGCTGTATGTCCCCACGCCAATACCCCCGGATGCCCAACGCAGCCCTGTTGTGCGACAAACGCAACGGTCTGCCCGCAACAGCAGACCGACCAGACGCTTCCGTGCTGCACATCTCCGGTGCAAGAATAGGCTCAGACGAGCGGCTTAATCGTAACCGGGAGGGACTTTTTGGGAACGGACAGCACGCGTACATCTATGAAGCGCAACACATTCAACTTCTGGATCGATCTGGTATCGTTTGCGGTGCTCTTCGCATTGGCGGTAACGGGCCTCTTGATTTACTATGTACTTCCCCCTTGCGGCAATTGCACGGGCAGCGGATGCACAGAAGAAAATGCCGCTACGCTATGGGGACTTGGCCGGCACGACTTCGGAAGGGTCCACTTCTATCTTGCCTTGACAACCGTGACTCTGATAGTCACGCACGTTTGCCTTCACTGGACTTGGGTCTGCAGCAGTTTCTGCAACCTCATCGGCCTCAAGGGGGCCTCGGCCGAACGCCGCCCTATGTACGGCGCGCTCCTGTTGATACTGCTCATTGCACTGACAATCGTGGCACTCTACTGGGCCAAGACACAGGTCCGATAGCACGACCGGCTCAGAGGCGTCAGGCGGCTAATGCCAACTGACCATCCGCAAGATGGGAGCAAACACTCCAAAAGGGACAACAGGGCGCATCGTACCCTCTCACGGACAATTCATCACGTGTCATGCCACCAGGCCAGAGCCAATCTGAAATCAATAAGGTTAGCCCGGCAAGCCCAGGCTACGCCTTCAGTCGAAGGCCGCTGATTTGCCGCCCCTCCACTTTTTTGCCATCGCCAATGCCCACAAGCGGGTATCAAGCTTGACCGGCAAAGAGGACGTTATGAGTCAAAGCCCGAAGACAGACAAGCGAAGAAGCAAGGACAGATGATGAAGAAGCCCCTGCCTCTGCAACCAAGAAAACCATGGAAGAGCAGGCAGGGGCCTCAAAAGGCTGCACGTATCAGACTGCCATCCTTAGAGTCGTTTACGTGCATGTGCTTTACAATGTCCGGTGTCTGCGCAGCCAGCCGACAACGCCTAAGCCCATCATGCCCAGCATAATGGCGCCTGGCACCGGGATGACCGCATAGGTAACATCGTCCATGGCGAAGAAGTCAAAACTCGTACAAACAACGTCAACACGATCGACCGGTCCGCCAAAGTTTGCAGCCAGAAATGTGGGAGTTGAAGATGGGTCCAATGCTGGGGAGGTACCGACAAGCGTGCTTCCAAGATACCCTTCAAAATGTACCGTCGCGTAATCGTATCCCGAGAAATACGCCCCCTCGAATATGACCGGCGCGCCTAAAGGTGAAAAATCAATCCATCCTCCATAGTTGTGGGTCGCTATTCGCGTATCCGGGGAGGAAGGATTATAGGGAGGCTGGTCCCAACTCCACCAAAACCATTCCGGGTCCCAATCCAACCCTCCGTAACCCACAGGGAGATAGTGGGCGCTACTTCCATCCACCAAATCGTCAAAACTCAACACGGTCGTAGGTGCGGCGTCGACGGCGCTATTCGCCATCATCCCCATGACCACACAAATCGCTACCAATCTTTTCACCTCAATCCTCCTTCTGTCAATAGCTGTCCGCAGCGACAAGAGGTCCCCGACAACGACCCCAGTCATCTTCGACTTCAAGCGGCTTGAATGACAGCCCTTGCTAACAAAGAGTCTTGCTCCCCAACCAAGATAAGGGGGCCTGCAGGTTACGTCGGGAACGGTATAGTCCTATAATAACGGCCACTAATCAGTCTCACAGCAGGCAGTTGATTGTTTTGATTGCTGTCATCATCACAACGACCGACAGCAACATCACCAACGGCCTGCTGCTTTGCCTAAGACGACTCCTTCGTCTCCTGCCGGATGACCTCACTGCTGTTCTGTCCCTCACCTAAGAACGACTCAGGTGTTTGCCCAGGAACCGCGGATACCTCACACGCCGTCAAGCCAAAACCCACAGTGACTTCCTGATGCCACTTGTCTATTTATACTGCGCTGCCTATATCCTCGTCAAGGAAAAACTTGGCAAATTTGGGTAATTTTTACCACCGATTGCACTCGATAGGGAAATCTTACCCATTTTACCACAGAGCTTATCAGAGTTACGCGAAGAGAATCAACTGCAAGAAAGTTAGAAGGCACCGAGACTCTGCTACTCTCGCTACCGGGGAGAAGTTCGTTTTCCCCAAGAAACGGCTTTGGGACCTTTCAAGGCCAAAATCAGCCGTTCTACGAGCTCGGAGCGGAGCCTGCCACGACCCGGCGCTTCGACATGGTGGGAGCTGCCGTTGCATGGTACGTGTCCCGGCGCCCCGATGTTGAATTCACCGGTCTAATAACCAGCCAAGTGTGAAGCGGGCCACGCAGACCTTCTCGTAATCGTTCGTCTCATAGAACAATCCGATATGGCCGTCGGGCAGGACGGCCAACGAAGAATAGGCGAACGGACCAGGGACGGCGACCTTGCTGATCGGCCAGGTTTTCCCACCATCGATGCTTGCCGAAACCACTCCTCGCCTGCGCCCCTTTCCGACCGGACGAGAACACAGTACATACGTCCTGCCCGGCTGTTGGGGGTCTTTGGCCGTGATGATGCTACCGTTACAACTGACCGAGGGCAACTGCTTGTGATGATCCAGCCCGCTCCAGGTGATGCCCTGGTCCGTACTGATACCCCAGCGGCGATATCCTTTGAGTCCCCGGTTGTTGACCAGCACAGTCCCGTCCGGCAGCTCCGCGATCGACGATTCACACGCGCCGCACGGCACCGGCTCACCGGTCTTCCACGTCTGGCCGGCATCATCGCTGTAGTAAACGTAGAATTTCTTTCCATCGTCGTCAAAGTGGCCGCCGGGCACGATCAGCCGGCCCTTGTGCGGACCGTGCGCCAATTGGATCCCTTCGCCGCTGCCGAAGATGCAGATGCTGCCCGGCCGGCGCATCATGTGGCTGATCTCGCGCGGCTTCGACCAGGTTTGGCCGTCGTTGTCACTGTAGAGGTGATACTGCCGGCGCCGTGGGTCGGGCCAGCTCTTGCGGCTGGCGGGATCCTGGTACGGCCACTCGAAGAGGTTGTAGAGCAGGTGGATTCGTCCGGTCAGCCGGTCGTACACGGCGGCGTTCGGGCAGATCGACTTGTCGCCGTGCGTCACGATCAATCGGCCCTGCGACCACGTCCGGGCGCTATCGGTGCTTGTCTTGCAAACCAGGTCCTGCCCGGAGCGGTCGGACCATGCGCTGTCGTTTCGAGCCTGGCAGATCATCACCAGGACATCCTTCTCCGTCACGACGGCGCACTGCTCGCGGTAGCGCACATACTTGCGCGCGTCGTCAACGCCCTCGATCACTTCCCGCCCGACGGTGAAGATGTCGATAGGTTTCAGTCGGGCGTCCGCCTTGTCAGACGCCGGGCATGGTATCGTCAGCATCGTCAGAAGTGCAAATATCTTCACGGCGTTAGAATGGAGCTGCGGCCAGGGCGGATTCGTCTTTGATCCGAGGCGGTCAAGTTGACTGCAATCGCGGACTTCAACGGCAGTGTGAATAGGTGTTGGCCCAACCTGATTGTGATGCGTCACTTCAATCCGAGCTTTTTCCCTTTCTCCAATAAGGCTATAGATTCTTCTATTCGTCGCTTTGTTGTCTCCGGCCTTTTTGCAGCGGAAATCCAACCGATATAGTGCCTGCAATAGGAAAATGCAAGCTTATCGAAGTTCTCTTTGGCTTTTTTGTTATGAGCTAACGCCTTCGCGAATTCCGGCGGGATATCGAGTGATATTTGAGGCCGGGGATCCTGGTCCCATTGTCCGGTCTTTTTAGCCGCCCGTGTCTTCGCGAGCCCTACCTCGGTCATCCTTCCCGCCTTTATCATTTTATTGGCTCGCGCCTTATTCAGCGCCGACCAGGTGCTATTGTCTTTTCTGGGCGTGAATTTGCGGGCATATTTCTCTTCGTCAATCTTCTTGATGATACTGTCTATCCACCCGAAACATAACGCCTGCTCAACTGCGGCCTCGTAGGCAATCGCCGGCTTGGACGTTTCTTTCTTGTAGAAGACCAGCCACATCTCGGTTTCGGTGGCATGATGCCGAGAAAGCCAGTCGCGCCATTGGTCTGGGTTGGTCACGTGTAATTGTTTCATTGCATGCGGTCGAGTTCACCTGCGAGAAAACCGTCCTTTGTTTTCTTCATACTTGCCGCTTCGAACGAGATGCCTGCTTGTATTCAGCATCCATTTCATATTGACGCTCTTATCGTTCAAAATCAATCGACTTTGTCCTCCAACCGCTCTCTCGAGTGGCCGTAAGCGTCGTACCCTTCTTTGAAATATCTCGAGTACTTCTTTACGATAGCCTCGTCGGCATTGGCCCGGCAACAGCTCCGGATTCCTTCGTATAGCTCTTTCGCTTTCACTTTGATTCGCCTTTGACTCCAATAACCGTTTGAAAGACGCCGTGGTATATGGAGTATTTCCTCACATCGACGAAGCCGCTTTCTTTGACTTCATTGCTCAGGCCGCGTTTGAACATGTCTCGTCGCGTTGGCGTCTCAAAATTGCCCGGCAGCCAGTAGAAAAAGCAGAACCCGATCAGCAATCTCAGCCACACATTCGGAGGATTGTCTATTTCCAACACGATGACCCGGCCCTCCGGTCTTAACAGGCGTCTGGCTTCCTGCAAAGTTTGCAGGCGCGATTCTCGCGGCATCTCATGAACGGCATG
>Ga0209636_10004231_pt1 | contig 14621 bp, 9 predicted proteins | sample DeeMarSWOR152_54_FD_187464 | JGI IMG/M metagenome (GOLD analysis project Ga0209636, IMG submission 187464) | Marine sediment microbial communities from White Oak River estuary, North Carolina - WOR-1-52-54 (SPAdes) (version 2) | ecosystem: Environmental > Aquatic > Marine > Intertidal zone >...
GTAAGGTCTTGCTCCAGGACGTACGGAAATCGGTGTCGTCATTATTCCTTCGGCTGGAGAAAGAGATGTATCAACAGCGGAAACGGCATACCAATAGAGGGTATCTATTTGGACGTTCATATCTGTGAAATATGTTTCTGAGATAGCGTCCAAAAATGATAACTGAGTTCTGCTTTTTCCCTTATAGATTCGATAACTAACCGTACCAATAACTGGCAACCATTCCAGATAGACTTGATGTTCATCAAGCGGATAGGCTTGAAACCCGGCTGGTGCTGGTGGTCCGGTGAATACGGAACAAAATCGATCCTGCAATGCGATAACTTTATCGCCTGCATTCAGGAAAAATTCATTTCTACCATCACCATCGATATCACCGATAACATTCGCCTGGCTACGGCTGGGATTGAAATAACCAATTGGCTCATATTTGCCTGAAATATCGTTATAATCGATCACATAAAAATCAGGGAACACATTGATGAGTAGTTCATCACGTCCATCATTGTCAATGTCACCTGAGGAAAGTCCACTGGAAAAATCGACTGGATTAGCAAAACCAAAGAAGGCCTGTTCCCAGACTGGCTGAAATTGGTTATCTCCTGTTGACTTATAAATAAAGAAAATCCAGTAGCGACCATCATATTCATGTTCCGCGTCCAGATCAGGCGAGGAATGGCAGCCTGCGGCAAATTCTTTTATGCCGTTCCCATCATAGTCTCCACTTGAAATAAAATCAATGGCATCCGTCAGGGGGAGTTTAGCCTGCCAGATCGGAACGAAACGATTATCTTCAACCGCTTCATAAATATAGATGTCGCCATCATAATCCCCCATCAGGATTTCCATTTTGTTGTCATGATCAAAATCTCCAATCTCAGTGTGGGGAACGCCGGTGCCATTGGTTCCCGAGGATGGATTGGGCAGGGAATCCCGTAAAATATATTGATGATCTCCAATGTGTTCATGAACTGTCCAGACATTCCCGACCCTTGCAATAATTTCTATCTTCCCATCCTGATCCAGGTCAGTGAAACGACTTGCCCAGAAATCGTTGCTATCTGCCCAGACGATTGTTTGAGGGAATTTGCCAGGAGTTTCGCTTTCATAAATAAAGGAGATGGGTCCCGCACCTACCAGAAGTTCGGACAAACCATCACCATCAGAATCCCCGACATCTCTTGGAATGGCAACGTGAGTGCTGATTTCAATCTCCTGAAATTGTCCATTCTGAAATTCAAACAATGCTAAATTCTGAAACGCCCGTTTATTCGATAGCTTCGTGGCAATTAATTCCTTATTTCCATCTTGATCAAAGTCGCTGATTTTATTAAGCAGGTATAGCGAAGGAAGCTCGAAATCCAATGTTGTAAAACGGCTGGTCTCAATATCTGCCTCTAATAGATTCAACTTGTAGTAGTATAGGCCCAAGCTATCTGCTATGGAAATCAGATCCGATCGATTTTGCAATTTCATATAAAAATCGAAACTGCCAAATTTGTTAAAATTATAGCGATGCGTTTGTACTTCGTAACCCAGTGGAATTTCCTCGAATAGTTCTTCAGAGCTTTGTGGTCGATAAAAAATTGATGCCCTGGTAATGTCATCAGTTTCAAATTCAATGAGCTGACTGTGTTGATCGCCATCAAGCATTTTTGTTTTTTTGAGCGAGAGCAACTTTGGCGGCGTACGATCAATATAAATTAGGGTCTTATGTTCGATGGCAGCCCCGTCCTTATTGATAACCTGAAGGCCAAGGATGTATGTGGAATCTGGTAAAGCTTCAATTTCCCATAGTCCAAGACTATCCTGAACAATTTGCCGTCCTGTAACCGCGACGATTGTGATCCATTCCATTGGATTCACGCCAAGACCATAGAAGAGTTCATATTTTTGCATTAAGGCTCCCGAAGCCGTACCTTGAATCAATACCGGGGAAGAATGAACACCCTGGTCCAACCGAGGATGGGTAATGGTTGCCTGGGATTCGTAACCGACCTGGAGCGCCCGATTAGCATTTAATCGTCCTGCTGCGTAATATTGATCCCAACCTGTTTCGCCGAGATCGTCTGTCGATGAAACCAGAATATTGCGGACATCCTGATTGGATAATTGCGGTCGTAAACTTAAAATCAATCCCGCAACACCAGAAATCACCGGCGACGCTGCCGAAGTACCCGTAAAAGTTTTATACTGATTATCTGTTGCTGTCGTCAGCAAAGAAACGCCAGGGGCAACGAGATCAATGGTAGCACCATAATTTGAAAATCCAGCCAGGTAATCTTCCTCAGTGGTTGCTCCAACAGAAATGGTCTCTGAAAAGCCAGATGGATAATGGACCTCTGGCGATTGACTATTTCCTGCTGAGGCAATCTGCACAATTCCGCTTTGATAAGCAAACTGCACCACATCCCGCAGCATCTGCGAAGTCGCCACATCACCGAAACTCATATTTATAATTCTTGCACCGTTATCAATGGCGTAAATAATGGCTGAAGCCACATCGTCCTCCTCGAGTAAGCCCTGGCTGGTACCTGCACGTAAATTCATCATTTGACATCCAGGTGCCACTCCTGCAATCCCGGTACTGTTATTAGCAACGGCAGCTACAATACCAGCCACGTTTGTACCATGACCGTTTTCATCGAACGGATCGTTATCTCGCTCCTGATAATCTCCGCTATCGGGAAAATGTGGCGCATCGGTGAAATCCCAGCCGTGAATATCATCTACAAATCCATTCTTATCATCATCAATACCGTTAAAATCTGACGGTTCGATGAGACCATTTCCATTTAAATCTTCGGCTGAATTAATCCATAAATTGGCATATAAATCCTCGTGATTGTAGTCGATTCCCGTATCGATGATAGCGATCAACACGTTCGGATCGCCATAAGTTCTATCCCAGGCTTGATCGAGATGAATTCTTTTTATGTACCATTGTTCGGAAATGCGTGGATCGTCGGGCAGATTATTTATGCGATAAGTATGGTTTAATTGGGCGTATTCAACAGCAGAATTAGCCAGAAGGACAGCAAGTAATTTTTGAGGATCAATTTTTTCTGTCGCTTTAACAATTGTCCAGCGGTCGATACCGATTTGAGAATAAAGATCGGATAAACCCTCCTGCGTGATTCCAAACCTGCGGGAGGGTGATTTTGATATGAGAGGTTTTATTTGAACTTGAGGAATGTTGGCAAGCGCCGAATCAATAGCAGCCAACTCGATCAACCGGGCAGATTCAAAATTAATTTTTGATTTAAATTTTACCAGAATATCCTGTGCGTTGGTTGAACAAACAAAACCAATAATAACAATTCCGATGGTGAATATACTTCGTCGCATTTAGTCTAATAATCCTTCATATTTTTTGATGTCAATAAATAAAAAGTTGAACGCAGTATGGCAACACCGATGAGAATCTCACCTGTGGTTAAATTTAATATTTGCCATCCAACGCCACGATAATATTTCTTGAAATAGTGATAAAACGACCGATGGCTCGACCAGATCATTTTCAGCCGATTTTTATAAATCGAAGTCCCTTTGTGATGTATTATTTGAACGCCGGGAACGAACAAAATTTTCCAGCCTTTTTGGATAAATCTTCGGCACCAGTCCACATCGCTGAAAAACATGGGGAATTGCTCATCCAGCAAGCCGACCTGTCCAATAGCTTCTCTTCGAACCAGTAAAAAAGCACCCTGCGGCTGTTCGACTTCTTTTTGTGTTTGATGATCAAAATCGTCCATTTTCCAATAATTGAATTCGTTGCTTTGGCTGAAAAGCAAATTAAAACCAATCGCATTATAAATCACATCCCGATGTCTTGGGAATCGTCTACAGGATGGCTGAATGGTGCCATCGTGATTGCTGAATTGGGGCGAAACAATTCCAACTTCATTATTATTATGAAATTCTTCTATCAAAGGTCGAAATACATTTACTGGTAGTTCAGTGTCTGGATTGAGAATTAACACATATTCCCCACGACTTTGAGCCAGCCCTTGATTCACAGCCCGGGTGAAGCCTTTGTTCACCTCGTTGCAAATAATTGACCAGCAATGTTTATTTTCTAAATTTGATAACAATTTTTTTGCGATAAAAACGGTTTGATCGATAGAATGGTTGTCGATGATGAAAATTTCGGTTTGAAACGAAGTGATCGCCGATCTCAACGTGGTGAGACACCTAGTTATTTCATGTTCGTGGTTGTATGTGACGATGATGATTGAAATATCGGCCAATTTTTGTTTTCTTCCAATTTTGATCACAAAATTTGAAAAGAGAGGTGAAAGTGATTTGAAAACTAATTTATAATTCCAGAGTAGTTTGAGGATTGCTCTGTTTGATTATCTCAATTATTTTATCCACTAATTTTTCAGTGTCTTTGATTGATTGTTTTGCTTCTGAATACGGAATCGGGCGGTCGGGTTCATAAATGAAATGGTGCCTTTTTCGACGCATCCGATCAAATTTATTGGTCAACGTTTTGTAATTAGTGCCCAAAACTATACTACAGAAAGTGACAACAGTTTTATGTTGATCTTTTCCCTTTGGACGATAACCCCTGCCCAACATCAGAGCCCTTCCAGCCCGCAACATAGCATGATAACAGATCGTGTAAGTCCATTCCTCATCGACGTCCAGAGTCGTTTTAGCGGTTTTTAAATCCTTTTTGGCTCTGGACAGATTAGAAGTCACTTGTTTGGTATTAACCTGAATAGATTCTATTAGATTTTTCTGTTCAAGTTTTTCTAAATTCATCTAAGTTTCCGATTAACAAAATCTTCTCACTATCTAGAACATCTAAGATAAATCCATCCTTATTATGGATCTTATCTCGAAACTCAAGGGGGGCATAGCTGATATAATTTATCTCTCGCTGTAATCTTTCCTCAGCCTGAGCGATTTGATCATTCAAGTCATCATGGTTAAAATTTCCTACAAGCAACAGATCAACATCGCTTGCGGCATTTTCATGACCTTTTGCTATGGAGCCATAAATGAAAGCCAGTTGTATTCCCTTAAAACGATTCAGGATTGATCTTAAAAATCCAGCCACTCCATTGGTTTTTAAAATAATACTTTTCAGTTCATTGAAAATCGGACTTTTAGCGTTTGCCTGGTAATATTTAATATTTGCTGTGGGCTTGCAGATAAGAATTCCCAATTTCTCCAATTTTTTCAATTCTCGGCTGATATTGGTGGCATCTTCCCCGATGAGTTCATGTAATTCTCGTATATAAAAACTTCGATCGGTATGGGAGAAAAGCTGGGTTAATAGTTTTTCTCTAATTTTTGAGCCAAAAAGAGATTTGAGCATGTTATTACCTTGTAGTAAAATTTACTACAAATATAGTAAAATGAACTATAATTGTCAAGATAAACTTTTTATAGGGACTGTTATAAATTTGATTTAGTTGTGTTATAAAGAGTAGAAAGATTGGATAAAATAATGTAAGGCTTTTTAGAGAGTAGTAATTTTTACCTTGATAAATTTAATTTGATCAATTATATTTATCAGTAAGCAAAGTATTATAATTTACTCAACTATTTATCACAGCAAGAAATGTTCTATAATCGAGCAGAGGAATTAACATTTCTTAAGAACATATATGACTCAAAACACCCAGAACTACTAATCTTCTGCGGCAGAATGAGAATAGGTAAGATGCATCTGTTGCAGGAATTCTGTCATCGAAAGCAGGGGGCTCTCATGGCAACCAGCGGTTCTTTGCTGGACAATCTGAAGAATTTTTCCAATAGCCCGGCGGGATTATTTTTCAGATCATCAGAAATCATCTCGAAAAATTTCTGACAACTCAAATGTTAGATCTTCAAGAAGCAAGCTTTGAATCGATTCATATTGATTTGTTTTCGAGAGCAGTTCAAATTTTTTCGTTCTTCGAGTCCAGATTTCTATTATTTTTTCAACTGGGTCAACAATCCAATATTCCTTGGCGCCAAATTTTTCATAAACTATTTTTTTATAAATACAATCATTCACTGTCGCTTTAGTTGCGTTATTCTTAATAGTAGACTTTAAAATCGCCTAATCACAGCAGAATGAATCTTTATTGTGGTGTTAACTTCATTCTTCTTCTACAACAGGTTCTCCCATGCCCTCTAATGATTCCCCCTCCAATCTTGCAATAATAACACACCCACACGAATCACTCAATACATTAACCGTGGTGCGAAACATATCCAGTAGACGATCAACTGCTAAAATGATTCCAACGGCATCTAAAGGCATTCCCACAGCGGTCAGAATAATCGACATCATCACAAGCCCTGCCATCGGAACACTGGCTGCCCCGATAGATGCCAGAAGTACTGTGAGGACAAAAATTACCTGTTGAGCAACACCCAACTCAAATCCATATACCTGCGCGATAAAAATGTAGTGCGTCAGCGTAAGTTTTTTGAAAATCATCGTTATGTCCTCTTTTTCAGTACTATATCATTAAAAAATATTTAATAACTTTTATTATAAAAAAAATATTGAAAAAATCAATTTATTTTATTATTTTATTCAATAAAATTATTAGCCACAAAAAGGAGAAAGGAAATGAAACGAATACTATTTTTACTAACCGCTCTTATTATATTCTCTATCTTAATTTTCATCACTGGCTGCATTCAAACAAAAAAACATGACATCATCATCAAATCAGGAAAAATTGTTGATGGTACAGGTAATCCTGAATTTATTGGCGATATTGGCATCGATGGTGATCGCATTGTCGAAATCGGTACCATTCCAGAAAACAAAGGAAAAAGTATCATTGACGCTGAGGGCTTATGTGTCGTTCCAGGCTTTATTGATGTTCACACCCATGTGGATCGAAAAATCGCCTCCGAACCGACAGTGAAAAATTATCTGCTTCAAGGCGTGACAACGGTTGTCGGGGGCAATTGCGGTGCATCGGAATATCCTTTGTCAGAACTGTTCACTCAATTGGAAGAAACAGGGATTGCTATCAATTTTGCCACGTATGTCGGGCATAATACGGTTCGAGAACAGGTCATGGGAGAGGGTGATCGAGCGCCGACGGCTGAGGAGATAGCTCAAATGCAGCAATTGGTAAAACAGGAGATGGAAGCTGGGGCAATTGGTTTCAGCACGGGGCTATCTTACGTGCCAGGAATTTATTCGACTACAGAGGAAATTATTGAATTGGTCAAAATGACATCGCCTTTCGATGGAATCTATGCGACTCATCTACGTAACCAGGGAGAGCATATCAAACAAGCCATCGAAGAAGCCATTCGCATCGGTCGAGAGGCTGGCGTGACTGTTGATGTCTCACATATCAAGCTGGCTGAAGAAGCAGTATGGGGCAAATACCATCTCATCACCGATCCCATTGAAAACGCCCAAAAGCAGGGAATGAGAGTTTACATGGATCAATATCCTTACACCGCAACGAGCTCTGGATTTACCAGCAGCTTTCCTGGCTGGGCTGTTGCTGGCGGACATGATTCATTGCTGGAGCGATTGAAAGATCCTGAAAAATATCAGCTAATCAAAGCAGCCATTATTGAAAGGCGATTGACTTCTGCGAGAGGCATCGACAAACTGAGTACAATTTATGTTGCCTATAATGAAAATCACCATGAGTATGAAGGAAAAAATCTGGCAGAAATTTTGGATATGCTGGGTAGAGAAAAAACAGTTTCCAACGGCGCTGATTTGATTATTGAAATGGAAAAGACCGACCGTCCCAGGGGGATATTTTTTCAAATGGCTGAGGAAGATGTTGCAACGCTCATGCAAAAGCCCTATAACATGATCGCTTCGGACGGAAAAATCGAAATTCCTGGTGTGGAAGTTCCGCATCCTCGGGCTTATGGCACGTTTCCCAGGGTGATTGCCAGATATGTTCGAGACGGGGCTGTACTCACGTTGCCCGATGTGATTCGCAAAATGACTTCTCTCCCCGCCGAGGCGATGAATTTTGAAAAACGGGATTTATTGAAAAAAGGATATTTTGCTGATATTGTGATTTTTGATCTGGATAAAATTCAGGATACCGCCACCTTTGAAAATCCGCATCAATATCCAGAAGGGATAAAATGGGTGATTGTGAATGGGAGGATTGCGGCTGAAGATGGTAAAGTTGTAGCAAAAAATAGTGGAAAGATATTGTATGGCAAGGGTAGAAAAAATGAGTAGCTATTGAATTGGGAAATATTAAAATAATTTAAACGCCATGCAATGACTAATCTCTTGACATTGTTCTTATAAATTCTTATTATTGAGTAAATCTCATCAACGCATCATGAACAGCAGGGAATAAAGAAATGGGATACAAGAATTTTTGAAGGCAGGGAGAATTTATTTTTTCGCTGCCTTTTTTATTTTTAGTACCAAAAAAATTAAACTCTTGTCCAAAGAGCAAAAACTTTTTAGGTCATCCCAACAGGTCGGGAAAATAACACGGGAAAAAAAGCCATAAGAATATCAATTCCATGTCTTTTCTCCGCCAACTGGCAATTGGCGTCAACTTAAGAGGATCGAGATGATTTTGTCCCGCAAGGGACTTATGAAAATAGTTTCAACTCCCATCAATAAATTGATGGGCTATTATCAATCTTCCTTTCAGGACATTGCTGCGCTTCATCTTCCATTAGGTTGATGCCAATTGCCAACTGACGGATGCACAAGATTTTTTCTTTTTTGATAATTGTTCACCAGTATCAGATGTTAAAATCTTTTGCGAAGCTGAATATCTCTGAAACCTTATTTTTGTCTTCTTAACCTTAGTAGAATAATGATAGCCCAAAAATTTTAACCTTATTACCTTATTATTCTCTGCAAATAAGGTAATAAGGTTAGGTGCTAGTAGATTTTGATTATTACTAAGGTTTAAAGACAAAAATAAGGTTATTCCAGTCAAATATTTAGATCGCAAATGTCTGATTTCAGATACAGGTGAACTGTTACCTTTTTTGTTCTGACTTGTCCATGTTAGGAGAAATTAAACAATGAAAACCAACTTTATCATTCTTATTTTAGCAATCACCACTTTTTCTACCCCTGGATTCCGCCCAAATTTAGGAGCGCAGGAGAAAAAGCCAGTCAAACTTACGTTAGCGGTACTGCCGTTTTCTTCGGCTGGGGTAAAAGAGTACGAAGCGATCAGTCTGTCCAATCGGCTGCATTCTGAGCTGGTTAAGACAGGGCGATTTCAGGTCGTTGAATTGGAAAAAGTAGAAGCCTTGCTGAAAGAGATTGCTTTTCACCAATCGGGAATTTTCAGAGAGGAGTATGTCGCTCAAGTGGGACAGATGTTGGGTGCCCAATTAATGGTTTCTGGTTCCGTGGGAAAAGTTGGCAACACCTACACCGTTGATGTCCGAATTATCAATGTCCGAACTCGGCAGGTGATATTTGCCCGAACGAGAAACTCCAGAGGACAAATTGATGAGTTGCTACTATTGATGAATGAGATTGCCTGGGAAGTGGCTTATCCGAAATCTAAACGACCAGAGGTGACTGAAAATAAAGGTGGTAAAAAATGGTTGTGGCTATTGGGAGGCACGGCATTAGTCGGAGGTGGGATAACGGCTTTGATGCTGCTAAAAGGGAATGATAATGGAAGCGCTTCGGAGGTGATTGGGATGCCGCCTGAGCCGCCAAAGAAGCACTAGGATAATAATGCTATGTTAGGGAAATTGTAATACGAATATATCAGGCAATGCCAAGTGTTTCTTGACGACGTTAGAAACTTTGAAGCAGCATCTGTATTTCTGACAATTTGAAAGTAGTAATCAATTAATAAATGAGGTACAAGTATGGCTGAAAAGATTATCTTTTTTGCACTTGGAATTTTATCTACCATTTTGGGAATGATTATCAAAGATATTATTTTAAAGAAAAAAATGACACTATATCAAATAAGGCTAGAATTTTTTCAAAAGTTCTGGTTAGAATTTTCGAAACTCCATCAGACCTATTTAACTCTCAATACAACGTTATTTTGGGAAGAGTTAATTCCTGAACTCGAGTCCTTAAATGGAAATTGTGGAAAATTAAGAAATTCATATTCAATTTTACTAAACCGTGACATCTTAATGTTATTATCTGACTATGAAAAGGAAATCAATGAAGCAACTATAATGTATAAAATAAAAGAGAAAAAAAATCCCCGTGAAAAAAAAGAAGAAATTCAAAAAACAATGATTGGGATATTTGAAAAAATAGAATCTGCGGTAAGAAAAGAACTTTTTGGGGGTAGATTATTTAACTTGATTTTTAAAATGGGATACTGATCTAACTTTTTTTCAATAAATTTAAAAACAGAAATGTGTTTTGATTTCAGAAATCACCTTAATAAGGTTCAATAATGAAAAACTCAACTATTATCTTTTTTATTGATCTATTACTGGCAGTGTTTTGCCTGCTTAGAATAACCATAATAAATCATGCCCAATTTTTTTGAAAACAATTATAATATTAACAGTTTGACAACTGAAATTTAATTTATTTAAATCATAAAAAATTTCACAGTTCAATACAATGAAAAAAAAATTAGTTTTCCCATCACTACTGTTTATATTAATCTATTCTAATTCAACAGCTCAAATCCCAAATTTCGTTTGGGCTAACCAGGCAGGAGGAATTTGGAAATGAAAAAGAAACTCATATTTATTTTCGGATTAGTATTTATTTGGGGTAGTGCTGTTTTTGCCAAAGAAATAAAGATAATTGCCAGTGATAGTAAAATGGGGGAAGAGAAGTTTGGCGAGTCAGTGGCTATTTCAGGCGATTATGTAATTGTAGGAGTGCCTTATGGTGATCAAGGCAGAGGATCAGCTTACATCTTCCACCGTAATGATACAACATGGTACGAACAGACTAAACTATTCGACATTGATGGATTTAATAGTGATCACTTCGGTATTTCTGTAGCTATTGATGGTGAATATGCTATAATTGGGGCATACGGAGGTAAGGGTTCTGCTTATATTTACAAAAGGAATGGTATATCTTGGGAGCGGCAAGCGCAAATTCAACCAACGGATAGAGATACTATTAATAATTTTGGCATTTCTGTTTCTATTTCTGGAGATTATGTCATTGTAGGCTCAAGATATGATGCAACAAAAACAGGTTCAGCTTATATTTTCAAACGAAGCTTATCTACATGGAACCAACAGGCGAAACTTACTACTAAACGAGCTTCGGAAGATAATTATGGTTATTCAGTGTCTATTTCTGGAGATTATGCAATAGTTGGAGATCATGGAGACATTGATAATGGTTGGGCTGCTGGGGCTGTTTATGTTTATCACCGTAATGATACAACATGGCATGAAGAAACAAAAATACTCGCCGACGATGGAGGATATAATAAACAATTCGGTTATGCTGTGTCTATATCAGGAGATTATGCAATTATAAGCGGTTATTCTGCTAATGCTAATAAAGTTTACATATTTAAGCGCAATGGAATTTCATGGAATGTGCAGGCTAAACTACTTCCAATTGATCCTGATAATCCAAATTATTTCGGTTCTTCTGTGTCTATTTGTGGGAACTATGCGATTGTAGGAGCTCCATCTAATAGTGGCTATATCGTTGCTTTCTTGCGTACCGGCAATAAGTGGGTTCAAACAGACATTCAGATGTCCAGTGATGGAGAAGGTTGGGATAGATTTGGTACTTCCGTATCAATTTCTGGTGATTATGCGATTGTAGGTGCTCCTTTTCATTCTACTAAATGGCTTCAAGATGGTGCTGCTTACATTTATCACGCAAAAGAAGATTTGTTGCTTTTTTCCTTTGGTGACACAATACCACCAAATCCTCCTCAAAATTTAAGAACAATTTCTGGAATTAATAAAGTGACATTAAATTGGTCAGAAAATTATGAAAAGGATTTATCTTATTATAAAATTTATCGAAGTCAGTTGCAAAACTTTGTTCCAATTAAAAATGATTCTATAGGGATTAATTATCATCCCAGTACTACCTTTGTGGATTCAAATGTTATTATTGGAAAAATTTATTATTACCGCATCTCTGCCGTCGATAGCTCTGGCAATGAAAGCGATTTCAGCGATGAAGTCAGTGCTACGCCTCGGGATAACATTCCCCCAGCAAAACCAAAAAACTTACAAGCCACTGCTGGAGACAAAAAGGTAATCCTTTCGTGGTCGCCAAATCCCGAACCAGATTTATCATGCTACAAAATCTACCGAAATCAATCACAAAATGTAATTCCAATTGATTTTGATTCCCTGGCAATCGTATTTAAACCAGACTCCAGTTGTGTTGATCATGACGTCACCAATGGACTGACTTATTATTATGTCATTTCAGCCGTCGATGCGTCTGGAAACGAAAGTGACTTCAGCGAGATGGTCAATGCAACGCCACAGGCAGGGGCTGGCTCAGCAGATATTGCGCTATCTGCCAATCATCATGATTTCGGAGCTGTACCCGTTTTTTCAACATCATCCTGGCAACTGGTGATTGAAAACAACGGTTCTGCTAATTTGGTGATTAACCATATTGAAAGTAATAATCCTGTTTTTACCGTGGCAGCCAGGCAATTTTCTATCGTACCTCAAAATAAATACCAGCTTGAAATTCAGTTTCAGCCAGACAGCCTTCAATCCGAACAAGGAATATTGACGATTAAAAGCAATGATCCAGATCAGCCCGAAATAGACGTCACTTTAACGGGCAATGGCATAGATAATCAAGCCCCAGGGATTTCCCTGCAAACGCCTGCGCAGGCGATGTGGATAAATTCGGATTTTCAGGTCTCGGCGCAGATTATAGATAATTGGGCGATTGGATCTGCAATGTTGCATTATCGCAGCGGCTTAGATATGAATTTCCAGGGCACTGCGATGAGCCAGGGAGCAAACCACAGTTTTTCTGGAATTATCCCAGCATCTGCTATGACGTTTGCAGGTTTAGCTTATTTCATCAAGGCTGAAGATAGCTCTGGCAATACGACATTCAGCGATACGTTGTCAAATCCAATTTACTTTTTGGATAACGCTTTAAGGACGAGTCGCCTGCAATGTCCCTATCAACCTGGCTATCCCCGAGGCGAATGGTTTATGGTTTCCGTACCTGCTATTCTTGAGCAGGCGAGTGTCAGTGCGGTTTTAATGGATGAGACCGAATTGGGCAATTATGGCGAGCCAAATTGGAGGCTTTTCTCCTACCAGGATGCCGATGGTGATAACGTCACGGACAGCTACATGGAATTCAGATCTGATCTGGAGTCATCCGTCTTTCGATTTGACAGTGGCAGAGCTTTCTGGCTGAAAGCGAATCCTGCAGGGAATCAGATTGAAATCGATGTTGGAGCAGGACATATTTTGCCGCTGCAGCCAAAAACCATTCAACTAAATCCAGGCTGGAATCAGGTGGGTAATCCGTTTGCTTTTCCAATTGCTTTTTCTCCTTCTTCGGAACAGGTAGTTGATCAACTGTATCTGCCAGATGGATCTGGAGGCTATCAGTTAACCACAACCATGCAGCCATGGGCGGGCTATTTTGTTTTTGTGAACGGCAATGAAAATGTGAATATTGCGCTCGCTCCAAAATCAGGTAGCTTATTAGAAAAGCCGTTTGAAAATGAGAGCGACTGGAAGATACAGGTTTGTGCCAGTTGCGGAGCAAGTAAAGATGAGATTAATTATCTTGGGATTAATGAGCTCAGTCGTGATGAATGGGATGGCAAGGATTATCCTGAACCGCCAGGAATCGGGGACTATATTTCGCTCTATTTTCCGCATCGCAACTGGTCACCGACCTGTGAAAATTACACCACTGATTTTCGAAGCGAGATTGGGGATGGTCAGGTGTGGGATTTTAATGTCTGGACAAATATAAAGTCGGACATAACCCTCACCTGGCATATCATCAAAAATCTTGATACGGATTTACAAATTTCATTATACGACAGGAATCGGAACGAGATCATAAATATGAAGGAACATGATGAATATATTTTTTCAAGAATGAATCAAGAAAGTCTTTCCCAATTTCAAATATTTGTTGGGAATAAAAACTTTGTCGATCGGCAAATAGAGGAAAAACGATCTCAATTGCCAGAACAGTTCGGCTTATCTCAAAATTATCCCAATCCGTTTAATTCAGGTACTTCCATTCAAATCCAGGTTGCTGCGCCTCAGCAGGTCAGTTTGAAAATCATCGATCTATTGGGACGAGAAGTTCGCACCCTGGTAGATGAATATAGACCAGCAGGATATTTTCAAGTTTCCTGGGATGGAAAAGATAATCGAGGGATGGAGGTCGTAACTGGTCTCTATTTGTGTATTTTTCAAGCTGGTCAATATTTTGAAAGCAGGAAGGTTTTGGTTTTGAAATAATGTAAATTTATTAGCACTACTTAATCAGATTAGGTTAAAAATTGCCATTTAAGTTGAAAACTTTGGACGAAAGGGAGTGCATTCCCTTTATGGAATGTAATTCTGCGGTGCATAAAGGCACCGCACTCCTGCAATTTCAAATTTGACTAAGTAGGGTCTACTGAAAAAGTCGGCGGATTTTATATTCCCCAAAAATCTGCCTATTGATAATTCTCAATTGTCGCTTTATTTCAATTTATCTTATTGATTCG
>Ga0209636_10004232_pt1 | contig 14620 bp, 15 predicted proteins | sample DeeMarSWOR152_54_FD_187464 | JGI IMG/M metagenome (GOLD analysis project Ga0209636, IMG submission 187464) | Marine sediment microbial communities from White Oak River estuary, North Carolina - WOR-1-52-54 (SPAdes) (version 2) | ecosystem: Environmental > Aquatic > Marine > Intertidal zone >...
TGCTTGAAGGAGCTGTGCCGATGAGCTCAGGGCCTTTCATGATGTTATCGATGGTCAGTTGAAAATCCGCTGGTTTCGCTGCTTTTTCCTGAGTGTGGGTCGCTCCAGAAACTGTGATGATGAGCAGAAGAATTAAAAAAAGATGTTTTCTTGTTCGTCGGTCCATCTGAACCTCCATGGTTTAAATTTATGACTGATTTTTTTCCCTGGAAAAAGGGGACAGGCCCCTTTTTTGGGGGCTGTCCCTTTGGGGTCAGACATTATCGGTAAGAAATGCGACTTTTTTTTCTTTACTTCTCGTGCTTCCTTAGGATAAGGCCTGACTCCAACCTCTTTAAAAAAGGGGCCTGTCCCCTTTTTTCTTTTTTTCATTTTCATCAATCAGGAAGAACATGTTTCAGTGTATCTGGATTGATCGTGATGTAGAAGTCACTTCCAAGATAGAGAAGAGGGCGGATTGTTCCAGTGTTCAGGACTCCTTCTGCGTTGAAGCTTTTTTCCTCCTCATGGATGGCCAGGATTTCACCCACGAAAAGGTCGTGGTCGCCGTACGCTCTGATGTCAGTCAGCCTGCATTCGAAGCAGACATAGGCGTCTTCGAGAATGGGGGATTGGATGATTTTCGAAGGGGAGAGTCTGACTTGAAATTCCTTCACCTTATCCATGTCATGACCTGATTTTCTTCCCATCTGGGCAGAGAGCTTCGCCCGGTCAGCACTGAGGAAGTTCACTGTGAATTCCTTGGCTTCGGAGATGAGCTTGTGAGTGAGTCTTTTTTTAGAGATGAGAACGCCGAAGAGAGGGGGATTGAAAGAGAGGGCAGTATGCCAGGCGCACGCCATATAATTGAGCTGGTTTTGAGCTTGTGCCCCCACCATGGCCACACTGTAAGGATAAAAATACTGAAATTGTTCGATTTGAGTGATTATTTTTTTCATCGTTACCTCCCTGAGGATTGGCTCCTACCTGATTCAGACATCAAACTTATCGAGTTCGTCCCAATATTAGGTAGTTGAGCAAAATGTATTTCTTGTAATATATCTTATTTATCTCGTTACTCTGGAGCAAAGCCTCTTCATTAAAAGTCATAATGCTGGATTGGATTTCCTGTAGCCGATTTATTTATTCGATTCCTTTAATTTTTCTGGCATTCTTGAGAAGCCACTCCTGGGTGAACAAATGTTCTCTGTTCAGGGCCAGATGCAGCTTGAGTTGCTCCTGGATATCACCCTCCGGAACAAGAGGGATGAGTTTCTCGTATTTGGAGACGAGGGATTCCTCAGCGGGTATCAATGTCTCCAGAGCCGAGAGACGGTCGTCTCCCGGGTAGAGGTCAGGCATGGGCGTGTGGCTCTTCTCAACGCCTTCAGCATCTTTCTCAGCGTTTTCGATCTGGACGACGTCTCCCATTTTGACGAGAATGCCGGAATTCTTGTCCCAGTGTCTCATGTGGTCGATGGAGTTTTTGAACAGACGCTGGCTGAGGTCCTGGTGTTCGCTGAAGAGAATGACGTGTTTGAGATAGCGGTGCAGAAGCTCGTTTTCCAGGCGCATGATCTCGTGAAGGAGCTGGACTTCTTCCTTCTCAGCATTCTCCGGGCTGGACTGGAAGCAGAGAGCGTCTTCTGCCCCCTCCTTTTTCATCGCCTCCATCATCGCGGCAAACTGTTCTGAGTGGCGGACCTCGTCATATGAAATGTTAAGAACCATGTTTTGGATCTTGGGGAAAGTGCCTTCCGCGAATTCGGCCGATTGGTACAGGTTCGTCACCATGTCCTCTGTCATTTTGTCTCTTTTCAGGTTATCCATGATCTTCGGGAAACGGACAACCTCATCGGTTTTAAAGGACGGTGTCCCCCCCATTTGCGTGATGATGATTCCGAGTTGAAGAGAATGGTACATTTCATCGATGCCGATCTGGATGGTTTGCGCCCGGGCATCGGTTTTGTTCTTCATGACCGGGTCTTCATACCAGAATTTTCCTTTGGGCATGGAATAGGCGTGAATAGTGTATTCAAAGCTGACGGCCCATTCATGCTCGAGAGCGATATTCAAGAGCTTAATGGCATCTTCTTTGGTCTCTATGGTTTTTATTTTTTCCATGAATCCTCCTGATTTCTGTTTGCGGTGTCTTCGCATTATATTCATTTTCGCGAAAAAAGAAAAGACCGGCTGTATTCTCTTGGCTGTTTCGGTTTTCATTGCTGCTAGCTTTCGTATTCCGGCCTTTTTCTGTATAATCTTTGTGTTTTCCATATCGGAGTGGAAGTGATTCCCAGATAGGTATGAACGGGAGAAGAACATGACTGATTTTGGGGGCGCCATCCAAAAAAGCCAGGAGTACGATATGGCCATCCTCGGGATTCCCTATGACGAGAAATCCTGCTACTTAAGAGGAGCGGCCAAGGGGCCTCAGGCTATTCGAGCCGCATCTACGAGCAAAGCGATTAATCCCTGGACCGAGCAGGGTGTTAATTTGGAAGAAGATGCGGTTATGGCTGACCTGGGAGATGTGGATGTTTCCGGAGATTATAAAACAGTATCTTCCCGGATTGAAAAGAAAGTGCTAGAAGTACTGGAAAAGGGCGCTGTCCCGTTAATCCTGGGAGGGGACCACTCCATCAGCTTTCCTGTTGTGAAGGCGTTTGCCCGAAAATTCAGCCTTTTGGATATCCTCCATTTCGATGCCCATCCGGATTTGTACGAGGAGCTTTACGGAGACCGCTATTCCCATGGCTGCCCTTTTACTCGGATCATGGAAGAGGGCCTGGCCCAGAACCTGGTTCAGGTCGGGATTAGAGCTGCCACAGGGGAGCACAGAGAAAGGGCCGCCAGGTATGGAGTCCGGATGATCGAGATGAAGGACATCCAAGAGAATCTTTCTCTGGAGTTTTCAAATCCTTTGTATATCTCTTTTGACATGGATGCTCTTGATCCTTCAGCGGCGCCAGGCGTATCCCATCACGAGCCGGGAGGCCTGACTACCCGCCAGGTCATCCGCATCCTTCAGGCATTAGAGGCTGAAATAATCGGTCTGGACGTGGTGGAGGTCAACCCGGAGAGGGATGCTTCAGGAATCACCGCCTCTGCGGCCGTGAAGATCGTCAGGGAGATGGCAGGTAAAATCGTTATTCAAAGGAGACAGGTTTCAGAGGAGGGAACATGAAACGCAATCCCATCATTCTCGTAATCGCTCTGGTGATTCCGATCGTTGTATTTTCCCAGGAATCCTTAAGGTTTGATGATTTTTTTATCGATAAAACCATGAGAGTCGATTACTTTCACATCGGGAATGCCAAGGAGGAATGGGTCACACTCGACCAGGTCTACCAGCAGGGCATCTGGGCCGGCAGTCAAAGAAACCTGATCGACGAGTTCAATAACGGCAGGTACTATACAAAAATATACGATGATTCTTCGGGGAGACTGATTTTCTCCAGAGGGTTTGACAGCTATTTTGGTGAATACAAGACAACGACACAAGCCCTCAAGGGGACAAAGAGAACGTATCATGAATCTGCCCTGATTCCTTACCCGAAAAAAAAGATCAAATTCACGCTGGAAGTCAGGAGTCGTGACAATTCCCTTCAGCCTCTTTTCAGCCATGTCATCGACCCCTCTTCGGTCAGTATCATCAAGGAGAATTTGAGCCAGGGAGTCGAAGTCTTAGAAGTCGTGAGAAACGGAGATTCTCATTCAAAGGTCGATGTGGCTTTCATCGGAGAAGGATACACGGCAAAAGAGAAAGAAAAATTTGAAGCGGATGTGAAGCGGTTCACGGCTGTATTTTTCGGATTCGAACCGTATAAAACGCACAAAAGCCAGTTCAATATCTACGGCGTACTCATGCCATCAGTGGACAGTGGATGTGATGAGCCTCGAAGCGGGATCTTCAAGAACACCGCTCTCAACGCGACCTTTAACTCCCTTGGCTCGGAACGTTACCTTCTGACAGAAGACAACAAGAGCCTGCGGGATGTTGCCTCACATGTCCCTTATGATGCCCTGTTCATCATGGTCAATCACAAGCGTTACGGAGGCGGAGGTATTTACAACCTGTACTGCACTTTCACCGTCGATAACCAGTGGTACGAGTATCTTTTTCTCCACGAGTTCGGCCATTCCTTTGCCGGACTGGCGGATGAGTACTACACCTCATCTGTGGCCTATAACGAGTTCTATCCCAGAGGAGTCGAACCTGTGGAGGCGAATATCACGGCTTTACTCGACCCCAAAAACCTCAAATGGAGGGATTGGGTGACTCCCGGGATGGAAATCCCCACTCCCTGGGAGAAAGAGGACTTCGACAGGATGGACGAGGCCTACCAGAAGGTCCGGCGCGAAATCAATGACAGGATCGCGAAGATGAAGAGGGAAGGAGCGCCGGCGGCCGAGGTTCAAAAAGTCGAAGAAGAATCCGAGCGCCTCTCGCTGGAGCATGCGAAGAAAGTGGATAACTATCTATCAAAGAGCCGGTTCAAGGATCAAGTGGGAGCCTTTGAAGGAGCTGGGTATTCAGCCGAAGGCCTTTACCGTCCCATGTTGGACTGTCTCATGTTCACCAAGGGAAAAAAGCCATTCTGCAAAGTCTGTGCAGGAGCTGTTGTTCATGTCATCAAGCATTACAGCGAGTGACAGTATAAGCAGAGTGGCAGTATAAGCACAGGAATGATTAACCTGGATAATTCGTAATATAGAGCGGCGGCATATTTTGTGAGAAATCGAGTTTATTGAATAGATAGATTGGGGAGGACTCGAACCATGAAAAAAATCATCTGTTTTTTCTGCCTCACAGTATTTTTTCTTTGTACACTCTTTTCAATCGAAATTCAGAAAGAGGAATCTCTTTTCAAACCGGAGATGGTGAATTCCAAACTTGTCCAAAAGATGTTTTCTTTTATCCGGAAAAATCGGGAAAAAATCATCGGGGAATGGATTTCTCTCACAGAAATCCCTGCGCCTTCTGGGCATGAGAAAAAAAGAGCTTCCTACATGGCGAAGCAGTTTGAGGCGGCGGGCCTGGATGAAGTATTCATTGATCCTTCAGGCAATGCGGTCGGTATCTGGAAAGGTTCCCCTCGAGGAAAGAAGATTATCATGTCCGCTCATATGGATACGGTTTTCCAGGGAGTCTGGGAGATCAAAGTGAAGAGGGAGGGAAACCTTCTCAAAGCACCTGGCATCGGAGATGACACAGCCAGTTTGATCAACCTCCTCTGGTCCATTCGCGCTCTCAAAGACGCGGGATTCGAGCCCAAAAACACCTATTATTTTATGGGGACAGTAGGAGAGGAGACCGGGTTTACAGGGATGAGAGCCTTCCTGGATTCAGCGAAAGAGAAGTTCGATTTAATCATTGCACTGGATGGAGACCTGGGAAGAGTTTGCTACGGCGCTTTAGGGTTTGGAGGAGGGAGGATTGTCTTTCGCGGTCCCGGCGCCCATACCATGCAGAGCCGGAATGTGCCCAACCCGAATTTGGCTGTGGCCAAGGCAGTGGAAAGGATATGTGAGATTGAGCTTCCTTCCAGCCCGATCGAAAAATGGACGATCCTCAACATTGGAATGATCGGCGGAGGAAGAGTCAGGAATGCCGTTTCTCAGGAGTCCTATTTGACCGTTGACCTTCGTTCGGCAGACCAGGAAATGCTTGAGAAGGTCCAGAGCCAGCTCCGGAAAATCTGCCAGGAAGTGGCAGAGGAAGAAGGAGTGAAGTTGGAAATGGAACTGAACGAAAATGAGAAAGCGAGCCAGATTCCGGGGGCAGGAGATTCATTCCTGGTCAAAACAGTCGTAGATATCCTTAACTATCTTCAGGTCAGAAATGTGGAAGCGAATCCTCTCGGGTCCACGGAGGCCAATGCGGGAATAGAAAAAGGGATTCTTTCCATAAATCTCGGACGGACATACGGCCAATACAAGCACACGCTGAATGAAGAAGCTGAGATTGACGGGCTATTTTTGGCGATGAAGCAGATCCTTCTCCTGGTTTACTCTCTGAATTGAATAAATGGGATCAAGGCTCGAGAACAGGGACAAGGGTGTCAGACTTTATCTGAAAGTTGAGCTTCAAGGCTTGATTCTAATTTTCGGGTATTGATTTTGACAAGGCCTAATCACGAATAACTTTCGAGCCTTGCCCCCTTCTATTCATCAAATCAGTTTCACGATTTTCTCCAGCCACTCTTTATCTGTCTCTGAAAAGGCGTCGAGTTTTTGGCTGTCCACATCCAGAACGCCCCAGACTTGACTGTCTTCACTGAGAAGAGGGACCACGATTTCTGAATTGGCCCGGCTGTCACAAGGGATATGGCCGGGGAATTTGTGCACATCAGGCACAACGATGGTTTTTTCCTTTTCCACACTTGCCCAGCAAACCCCTTTCTTTTTCTCAAGGACCTGACAAGCCAGCGGTCCCTGGTATGGACCGACTGTCAACTCGCCATCGATGAGTGTGTAAAATCCGGTCCAGAAATAATGGGGCATCTTGTGATGGAGGAGGGCAGCCGCGGTGGCCATGCGAGCAGTCCTGTTATCTGTCTTTGTGAGTAGCTCTTGGAGCTGTTCATAGATTCTTTCGTATCTTTTTTCGAGATTGTCTTCATCGACCATATCCTTCCTCCAAGACTGCCAATGTAGCACCCCGGAAACCGGGAGTCAAGAAGATGCCTTTTGAACCGAAGACCGCCTGCGTGGAATCTGTATTGTCCTGGGAAGATATTGAGTTTTATCTCAAGCAGAAGCTATAAGCCGTTCCATTTGTATCGTCTTTCATTGAGAATGCACTAAGGTTGATCTGGATGAATAAGGGGGGGAGGGGAAGTGCGGGCTGTTGTCAGCAAAAGGGGGGTTGATGATGGGAACCAAAAAGGTGGGGGCTCTCTCCAGCCCGCAAAAGAGAACCATAGATAATTATATTTAAAAAATATAAATTGTAAAGAAAAATTTTAAAATTTTTTATTTTTTTTTTACAAGCCCGAAGTGGGGGGTGCATAACTAAGACGGATTGACCGTTCATCTTCTGGTTTTCCCCTGGAATACAGTCTGAATATAACGGATAAGAGGCGATTCCTCTTGTTTTAAACACAACGGTTGAAAAGCCAGTCCTTGTCTTTTGGGCAGAGTTTTCAAACGCGGAATAACGCATCCCTTCCACATTTTTTGATGAAAGAGAAATCAGCAGGCAACGCTCCAGCTTCAAAGGGAACACCGGTCGAACCAGGATTTTCGTTCTAAACCAAACCGTCTCGGCTGTATCCCGGAGGCGTTTCTGCAGAATCTCCAGAGAAAAAAGCTGAATTTTTAAGAAATTTATCCTTGACATTGTTGTCTGTTTCTTATAAATACTTGAGAAAGACCGAGGAATTGAGCGCATTTACTCATAATAGGCACTCTTGAGCGGAGGCCATATAATATACTCATGGAGGTTAATATGAAAAAAAGTACTGCTGCGATAGCTTTAGTAGCCCTGATGATTTTCGCTCTCAGTCCATCAGCGCATGGATCTGGATTTCTCATCTACGAGCACGGCGCGGCAGCCATGGCCATGGCAGGCGCATTCGTTGGCTTAGCAAACGATGCGACAGCCATCTTTCACAACCCGGCGGGTATAGCCTTTTTGGAAGGAACTCAGGTTTCAGCCGGAGTCACTCTGATTTTTCCCAATACGACATTGGCTCTGGATGATTGGCCTGTTGCCGCTTATCAATCCATTGACCTGGAATCCCAAGTATTCTATCCTCCAACATTCTACATCACACACAAACTCAGTGATAAGATCGTTGCTGGCTTCGGCTTCTTTGCTCCTTATGGATTGGGTACAGAATGGCCTGATCCTACGAATTTTCCCTTGAGGTACATCGCGACAAGATCCAACATGCAGACTCTCATTTTCAATCCCACGATTGCCTTTAAACTCAATGACAACTTATCTGTTGGTGCCGGGGTGTCTTACATCCACTCGAGCTTGGAATTAGACCTTACCTATCTGCTCGACCTGACCGTGATTCCTCCTCCCATTGGACCATTAGGTTATTATGATGTCCCGATCACTGTGGAGAATACGACAGGAACCGCTTGGGCAGTGAACGCTGGAGCCCTGTACAAAGGAGAAAAATTTTCCCTCGGATTCAACTGGCGAGGAGGATTTACGATTGATTACGATGGAGACCTCAACCTTGATGTGTCAAATGTCCCGATTCCTATTCCAGAGAATGGAACAGTGGTGGCCCCTTTTAGTTTTCCTCATGTTTTGGGGATAGGTGCGGCGTTCAATTTGAGTGAGCAGTTAATCCTGACTGCTGACGTGCACTACGTTCTCTGGAGCGCCTTTGATGTTATAGAGGTCGAGGCGGATGTCCCCGGCCTCCCTATCGCTCTTGATTTTGAGCCGATTGATGAAAACTTCAAGGATTCTTTCCTCATTCGGGCCGGCGTGCAGTACCAGATGAATGAAAACTTTGCTCTGCGCGGTGGCTTCCTGTATGATGAGACACCTCAGCCTGTGGCGTCAATGGATACCATGCTTCCGGATTCAGACAGGTGGGCTCTGACTGCTGGTTTTGGTTACAACTTTGGAGGATTTGCCATCGATGTGGCCTATCAGTTTGAGCCTTTTAAGGACAGGACAAGTCCGAACAGAGAAATATATTTAGGTGACCCAATAACACCTCTTGTCAACGAAGGAATAGGCACTTATTCATCAACTGCCCATTTGTTTGGAATCAGCTTTAAGTATGTGTTTTAGCCAACAAAATTCAATTTGGAGGTAAAATAAATGGCTTATGAATTCACGAATTCAAAAGGGGTTAAGTATTATCTCCATTACAAGGATGTGAATTTAAAGGGAGGACGTCAACAGAGAATCTACTTTTTCGCTCGTGATGTCAGACCAGGATCACTGGATGAGGTTCCTGCCGGTTATAAAGTCATCGAGACAGAAAGAACCGGTATGCCTATCCTGAAAAAAGCGTAGTATTCTCGACAGATTTTAATTGGTAGTGTAAAAAAGCCTGAATGAGGGGGGAGTTCTCTCCCCCCTGTCAGGCTTTTTTCTCTGCCCCAGCCGATAAGCTCCAAGTCCGCCAGTCCCTCTCTAAAATCTCTGGTTTGACTTCTTTTTCAGCCTAGCCAGCTTTATACGAATATCTTTCCGAATATCCTGCCCAACACGCATATCTTTCCGGCTCTCTGAGTTTTTCAATGGCTTTATCGTGTGACAGACAGACACCCCAAGTTAAGCGTTTTTACCGGACATCCACTTCCCAGCAGGATAATTATTCGAAATGATGAGATTGTTGAGTAAGGAATCAGTGCGCGTCCAGTGTGAAGATGATTTTCCATGGAAAATAAAATATTTTTACAAAGGATTGTCCATCTCTCATTGTCTAATCAATCTAAAAGATAAAAAAGGAGGTTCGAAATGAAAAAATACGCCCGCTTGACAGCATTGCTTCTTTTTCTGAGCCTAACCCTTTTTCCTTCTATCGTTCGTGGGCAGGTATCAAATGCCCCTGAAGAAAACACTGCCGTGGAATCCCCTCAAGCTTCGAGAGATTTTCTCGGTCTGACTCCTGAGCAGAAAGCCAAGTTGGAAGAGTTCAGGAAATCGGGAAGGGAAAAGAGCCGAGCCTATCGTGAGGAAATGCGGAAGGTGCGTCTTGAAATGAGAGAAATGATGAAGGACGCCGATGCCAACGAGAAGGAAATCTTAAAGCTTTACGATCAGATGGCCAGGCTTCGTGGCGAGCAGTTCAGGTACTCTCTCCAGAGAAATAAAGAGTTCATGAAAATACTGACTCCTGAGCAGTTAGAAAAACTGGAAAGTGCCAAAAAAAGAATGAGTCGAAGAGAAGATCTGCAGAGAGGCCGGTTTAGGGGACAGAGAGGATTTGACAGACGCGGAAATTTCTCGCGCGGCGGAAGAATGCATCCATCTTGGAGGAGAGGCGCTCATTTGAGAGGCCGTCCATTTATGTTTCGCTGGTGGTGGCAATAATTGGATTGACGGGAGAAAGATACCAGTCAGATAGATAAAAACAAAGTTGGCCCGATCTGTGCGATCGGGCCTTTTTTTATGGTTTTATGGTTTTATGGGGACGTTCCCCAAGGTACCACCTTAGCCTATTAATCCCAATACTTTGGCTTGTCGTGCATAAAATGATTCTATGCAGATGAAATTACTGGGCTAAGATGGTACCTTGGGGAACGTCCCCTATTGACTCCTTAGCCTATTAATCCCAATACTTTGGCTTGTCGTGCATAAAATGATTCTATGCAGATGAAATTACTGGGCTAAGATGGTACCTTGGGGAACGTCCCCTATTGACTCCATAAGTTGTCATCTGTCCTGTATCAAGGACAGGATTTGAGCTCCTCCTTTTCAGCCTTCCAGGGGAGTTGAAGTTGGCATATTTCTTGCTTTTTATTTTAATGGAAATGGAGGAAAAAATGAGAAAATCATTCATTCTTTTCGCCTGTTTCGCTTTTTTAGCCTCTCCAGTCTTGTGTGCTGAAGAGGAAGGTTCCTACCAATATAGTTATGCCCGCTTGAGCTATGTCAAGGGAGATGTGTTCATCGAGAGGGCCGGAGATATGGGATATGAGGAAGGAGTGGTCAATTTACCTGTCGTCGAAGGAGACAAAATGGGAACACGGGAAGGCCGGGCAGAAATACATTTTGGCCGAAAAAACTATCTCCGTATAGACAGTTACAGTCAACTCGATTTCGTCGCACTCCCCAAAAGAGGAAATGATGAGATTAAACTCCATTTGATGTCCGGGAGTGTATTTCTGAGGATGAGTTACCTGGACGAAGATATGAGCTTTGAAATCCACACTCCGGATGCTTCGTTTTATATAGTGGAGGCAGGACTCTACAGGTTTAACGTCAGTGAAGACAGGGAGACAGAACTCCAGGTTTATGAAGGAGCGGTTGAGGCCGCGGGAGAAGAAGGTTCCCTTCTTGTGGAGAGTGAACAGAAGCTCCTTGTTTCCAACGGGTATTTCTCTTCTGATCCAGTTGACTTCTATGGCCGTCCGGATGACGGTTTTTCTCAGTGGAATAAAGATAGAGATAACCTCCTTTCCCGTCCTGTGAGCAGCAACTATCTTCCCGAAGAGCTGGACGAATACGAGGATGAACTGGCCGACAATGGCCGTTGGGTTTACGAGCGGCCTTACGGATATGTCTGGGTTCCTTATGTGGTCCATGATGAGTGGCGGCCGTATTATTACGGAAGATGGTGCTGGTATCCTGTCATGGGGTGGACGTGGGTGTCGTATGATCCATGGGGATGGTGTGTCAGCCATTATGGAAGGTGGCACTGGAGATGGGGTCTCGGTTGGTACTGGATACCCACGAGAGTCTGGGGACCAGCTTGGGTCCGCTGGTGCTGGGGGTACGATTATATCGGGTGGTGTCCGCTCAGTTATTATGGGCATCCCGTGGTGGTTGTGAACAACTACTTTTACGGGCATCATTATGGCCGTTATTATCCAGCCCGTTCCCGCGCTCTGACTGTGGTTCGCAAAGATCAGTTGCAGGCCCCCCGTATTTCCCGCGTCGCGCTGAGTAGCGATCGCGTCTCCCGCATCGAAAAGATATCTCTCTCCGCAAGACAGCCCTCTGTGAGACGCCGCATCAACTCTTCCTCTCTCCGGAACTCGACTGCAGCCAAGGTTCTTTCCAGGGATAGCCTGAGAAGTGTAGAGAGGAGCTATAGTTCATCTGTTTCTCGGTTGAGGTCAACAGAAACTGTCAATACTTCAAGAGTCATTCGCAAGAGTGCAACAGCCGTCAATAGACAGGGTTTGAAGGAACAGCCCAGAAGAATTACGGATACGAGAAATCTTTCGAGTCGCACTTCCAGAACCGCATCCAGGGCTACAGGAGAAAACACATCCCGGATTTCGAAGAGCTCGGCTTCTGAATCAGGAATGAGAACTTATCCTTCGAGAAAGAGCTCATTATCCCGTTCAAACGCTGTGTCTTCTTCAGAACGCAGGAGTACTGTTTCATCCAGGGAAGTGAAGTCACGAGTCGAGAAATCAACTTCGAGAACTTACCCATCCAGGATTAAAAAGGAAAGTAGTTCAAACAGAAGCCGGAATTCTGGCTCTACTCCTTCACGTTCTTTGAATTTGAGAAGCTCATCCAACTCCAGGATTCAAAGCTCATCCACCAGGAAGAGGCGTTCGAGCTCTTCCTCATCCCTTTCCTCCTCTCTCCGGAGAAGTGGAAGCGGAAAGGCGAGCTCCGTGAACACCAGAAGGACAACAGCTCCTGCGTCCAGGTCGTCTGCTGTTAAAAGGAGCTCGTCCAGAGGATCGTCTTCTCTCTCGTCTCGTTCGAGCTCGAGGTCTGTGTCATCCAGGAGAAGTTCGGCTTCCTCGTCAAGGATGTCTTCATCTCGAAGCGGAAGGAGTTCTTCTTCAAGTGTCAGTCGGTCTTCAAGCCGCAATTCTTCATCGCGTTCTTCCTCTCGCTCCTCCTCAGCAAAGAGTGTTAAGAAAAAATAACACGGCATATCCCATTCCCAAAAACCTTTTTTTAAAACTCCAGTGGAAATGCGTACAACATGAACTTTCTTCTTTACTTTGGTCTGTCCGATGGGTTAAAATATTCTAACTTAAGGGTAAAGAAAGATGTATCTTCTATTCGGAAAAGAGGAGATTATCTATTCCCGGAGTATCATCACTCTAGTAAGTGACTAAGCAATGGAGGTATGAGCAATGGCTTTAAGGATAGGAAATTCAACTGAAAGAAAACGAAATCTGGAGAAGATCACCCGGGTGCTGTTCCTGAGTATTTTGGCTTCCTTATTAGTTATGGCAGGAAGTCCAGCCTGTAAGAAGGGCTCAGAAGAAGTGGATTCTCAAGAGGCAGCCATCGAGTTTGAAGGCGTGGCGAAAGTTGGAGTGGGTAAATATCTATATGTTCCCGAAGCGCAGGGGTTTGATATCGTTATCCAGGGTCAAGTCGAATCTGGCGACGCAAGCATACTGGTGGATAAAGAAGTCAGAGGTAAGGGAGATTTTTCTCCGGAGATGCCCTCCATTTTGGTGGCAGACAGTATCGATGTGAAGGAATCAGGGAGAAACTGGCGGAACGTCTTCACAAAAACCGAGGATATTACTCTTGATGATTATTTAGAAACAAAGACCAGAGAAGAATATGAAATACTGGAAGATCTTTCGATTGATAAGAGAGAAGGTTGGGAGGGAAAGGAAAAAGCAAAGGTTTACGGCAGTCTTTTTAAAGAAACCGTGACAGAAGGGGAAGAACAGAAAGAAGTCTACAAGATTATAATTCTGAATGATAAGAACCAGGAAATCGGTACGATCTTAGTGGATAACTTGGCAGATTCTGCTCTTTTCTATACAAAAAAGTTAAGGCTTTTCGAGAGATTCTGGTTTTATTTAACAATAAAAGAAACAGTCGCATGGAGAATCAGATCGCAGACATCTGAGCTTTTTCATGCGGATGTTCTTTTTGCGGGCCTTTTCTGATTGGCCCTCACTCCTCAGGCTCAATTCAAAATGAAGTGAGTTTTCTACTCTAAAAATTCACAATCACGCACTTAAAGATTCTTATCCAGGTCAGGATGTTTGAGGTGAAAACCTGTGGCATCCTGAAAGGCTTTGGCCGCGCGGAGAGCTTTGGCCTCCTCAAAGAGATCCCCGATAAAAGAGATAGGCGTTGGCCCATCCTTTTCATTATGTCCGTTCGGGACAAGGACAGCCGGATGTCCGGTCAGGTTTGTGATAAGAAGATTGTCGCTGCCCCGACGAGGAGCGATGTAGACATCGATTCTTTCCATCTTCTGAGCCATTTCCTGCATGAGGAGTGTCCTGAGGCGGTTGGCCTGAATGTATTCCACTGCCGGGATGAGCCTTGCCTGGCGGAAGGAATTCGGCCAGGACCCTCTGGTCTGCCTGACAAGAAGGTCATCCCTGTTGCTTCTAGTGAGTTCGTCGAATGCGGCGGCGGCTTCTGCGCTCAGGATAAACGAGAGGTTGTTGGCTGGAAGATCCGGAAGGTCCATGGGAATGAGTTCAATCCCAAGGGAACGGAGAATTTCGAGCGCCGTTTCATTGTTTTTCTTGTCATCGTTCTCTCTTTCAAAGGCTTTTTTCAAGTAGCCGATGCGGATATCCTTGAGATCAATGGAGGGATTCCAGTTAAAGGGGAGGTCGACTATGGTCAGGTCTTTGCCATCCGGGCCGAATATGGCATGAAAGACCAAGGCGCAGTCTTCCACTGTGCGGCAGATGGGTCCGATTTTATCCATGCTCCAGCTCAAGGCCATTGCTCCATACCGGCTCACGCGGCCAAAAGTCGGGCGTAATCCGGTCACGTTGCATCTGGTGGATGGAGAAATGATCGAACCCAGGGTTTCTGTCCCTATGGAAAATCCGACCAGCCCAGCCGCCGTGGCCGCGGCCGAGCCGGCTGACGAGCCGCTGGACCCCTGCTCTGGATTCCAGGGATTCCTGGTTCTTCCACCGAACCAGACATCACCCATGGCCAAAGCTCCCATCGAAAGTTTAGCCACCAGAACCGCTCCGGCCTCTTCAAGCCTTCTAACGACGGTGGCGTCTTCATCGATGACCTGGTCTT
>Ga0209636_10004234_pt1 | contig 14617 bp, 15 predicted proteins | sample DeeMarSWOR152_54_FD_187464 | JGI IMG/M metagenome (GOLD analysis project Ga0209636, IMG submission 187464) | Marine sediment microbial communities from White Oak River estuary, North Carolina - WOR-1-52-54 (SPAdes) (version 2) | ecosystem: Environmental > Aquatic > Marine > Intertidal zone >...
CTGGGTATTATGACCTCATTCCCCTCGTCTATACCACAAGAGAGGAGTGAGAGATGGAGAGCGGCTGTGCCAGAATTTACGGCAACTGCATATTTGACTCCGATAAATCTGGCGATCTTAGTTTCAAGCGATGAGACAATCTCTCCCTGGGTCAACAGGCCTGATCGTAGCACCTCTATTACACTGGCAAGATCCTCTTCCTCCAGTATTACCTTTGAGTGGGGGATCATTATTGAGTGACTAAAGTTATAAGTGACTAAAGTTACGAGTGACTAAAGTGAAATAAGGTTCCTTTTTAACATCCTCAATGATTTATTTTTTCGCGATAGATGAAAAGATGGCAAGTAGTTCGCTGCACTCATCATACTCAGATTTCACCTTCTCCCACGGTAACCACTTTGCATCCACGATGACTTCTATCCAGTATTGGGTTTCACTGGCTTCAGCCTCACAGATCTTGATCTTGTTTTGGAATCTGCCTTGCTTCTGGCTCGATTTGCTTCACGGTAGTTTGCGCCAATAGAAGTTCCTGATTTTGTGATCTGATTCCTTATTGCCCTCCCTTCTGGCGTATTAGGCAAGGTGGATGAAAGCTGGATTATGCTCACTGCGAATTTTCGAGTTCGCTTTTCCAGTCCTTTTGAGAACTCTTTATTATCCATAACTTTAGTCACTTTAGTTCACTTTAGTCACTTTAGTCATTTTAGCTCACTTTAGTCACTCTTCTATTCAATCAATATTAATAAAAAGCCTCTCAGAGACAAATCCTTCTGCCAGGGGAACCCTCCCCTGCACACCCCTGAAGTGGGCAGAAGATCTGGCAATATCTATGATGGAAAGATCCTGGATGTTTGTCTTCATTACCTGGGAAGCATGTGCCTTTAGTGCTTCAAGTTTCAGATCCAGGACAGACCTAATGTCAACGAAAATATTTGGCGTAAAATTATTGGTTGTGGGCACCTCATAAAGCATCACGTTTCTCACGTACCGTGCTGCGGATAGCACTGATCTATTAACTGTCCTGTGATCTTGATGGGTGTCGTCAAAAAAATTGACAAATATGAAATTAGGTTGAAGTTTTTTAATATGGGTTTCCACAAGGTGGATAATCTCGTTTCCCCTATCAAGTAGCTCGGTGTCTGTAAAGCCTCCCCAGAAAACCTCGTTGGCGCCAATTATTTCAGCCGCCTTCATCTGCTCTTGGTATCGTATATCAGCCTCTCCACCCATCTCTCCCTTACTAATTAGTAATAGAAATATGCTATGCCCTCTTTGAGCGTATTTTATCAGGGTGCCTGCACAGCCTATCTCGATATCATCAGGATGTGGCCCTATGGCAAGTATGTTCATTCATTGCCCCTTATTACCATCAAGCTCCTATCACCATGATTATAGATAAGATCAATCACCGACATAAACGGCTCAAATTCACCAAATAGCTGATCGTAGACCGGATGCTTGAAATCCTGAAATATAACCTTAATTCCGCTCTTATCATATTTCTCTAAGTCCATATATTCCCTTCCCCCTGCTCCCGCAAGATACGTATCCGCTCCAAAGTGTTTGGTTATAGCAATGAGTCTATCATCGGGGTCGTGAGGAAACTGCCCTATTTCAGAGGCAACATACAGGGGTCTGTCTATTCCCAGGATCTGAACAAGCCTTTTTACCGTCTCTATATTTAATCGAGAGATAAGCTGCCAGCATGATGCAAAAAGATTTTCAAAAAATCCCTCCAGCATCTCATAGTGGGGTGCCTTCTTATAGTTCGATAGAATAGCCTGTCTTTGTTTGTGCTGCCAGTTTACCTTGTTGTTTATCGTGACCTCATTTATCAACTGGGGATATTTATACATTACTGGAACGGTCAGCCATTGCCATCCCTGAGCTGTTTTGATCTTGTTTCTGTTCTGCCACTCGTTTTTCTTAAACTGCACAGCATCAAGCAGCACAAAGATATCTGCCCTGTCGATCTTATCAAAATATCCAAGCCAAGGAAGGTACTGTGGCTGATGAACGGCAACAATCATGGGTCTCTGTCCTACTAAAATAATTGCCCCGAAAAAATGATTTAGGGGCAATCAAGGTAGCATCTTTTCGTAATTAGTCCCTTGCCTCTTTCACCTCTTAGGGCTGGATTCTAAGATCTCCTTCAGGTTTTCTTTCACCTGGGGATCATTAAGAAGAACTTTCAATTCTTGTCTTACTGTTTTAGCTGTAAACTCAATACTCTCCTTGGTATTTTGCTTAATGCGGGTGAGTACCGGATAGGACAAAACTAAATTGCTTGTCTCGGAAATAGCCATCCTCGCCGCAAACTGCATACTCTCCTTGATTTGTTGTTTAATGCCTAGTGAGACAATAAGAAAAACGACTAAGAAAATTATGCCCCAAGGTATGGCCATGACCAGGTTTCTTACAAATAATTGTACCAAGCTGTTTTCCTTCATCTGTTTGCCCTCCTTTTTAAAATTTCTAAGTGTTACTGAAGATATCCTTGTCTTTCTTATCAGACAGAGCAATTTATGCTGAAATAGAAAAAAAAGCAAATAGAAAATATATGAACCAAAGAATAGACAATGGTCCGCTTCGCTCGCGCCCGCCTCGCCTGAGCCCGCCTGCCACTGCGAGGCACGAGCGGGCAGGCGAGAGCGATGGCGGGCAGGCACGAATCAACTGTCATCAATAACTTACTGATTTCAATAAGCTATAGAAATTCTGAGACATTTATTTACAAATAACAAAAATAGGATTGGAGACAAGTGTTCCATATCCATGGACATCCATCCGGTAATATACCTTTTCTCCTTGTTTATGAAACTCATCTTCAAAATTAATCTCCAATGGTAAATCCCCTTCAAAACGCCCAATTACCTCCCCAGATCTTATCAATCTTACTGTAACACGATTCTTTGTAGGTTCAGCGGCAGAAAGGGAGATTTTTAGCCTTGGGTTCCCTTTTAATACTGCCTCATCGCCTGAAATCCCCTTGATTTCGCCTTTAGAGGAGCAGACAGAAAATTCATCGAGTTTGGCAATCTGGGGATAACTCCCCCGGCAGGCATACATCTTTCCATTCTTCAAGGCCTCTAATATTTCCTTTTTAGTCCTTCTATGAACAAGAAAAACCGTAGGGAAATTGCCGAGCTTTTCTCCTGCTTCACCTTCCCTATGAAAATCTGCTGTGGATATTCCCCATACCGGCCTATCCCTTTTCCCTTTACAATATGCCAGAAGTACTCTATCCCATATATTTCCTGGCTCTGTAACCGTTATAGTATCTCCATACAGGGCAGCGAATCCCGTATACCCTTTACTCTCCACAAGGACATTGGGGTATGGTTGAGTATCGAAAGAGATTGGACCCATCCTTCTCTTGCCCGATCTTGTTTCAGGATAATTCCAGAATGTCATCCCCCCCTTCGAATTCACATAATCTATCAAGAGTTGATAGGGGGCTATACCCTGGTCACCATGATATTGATCAAAGGGAGAGCTTCTAAAAGGGTCAGTTTTGATAATAAACAGGATGGATAAGACACCTATTGTTATGCCAGATACCCTGTAGATACCTTTCCGTCTTAGAAAAAAGACACCAAAAATAAGAGGAACAAGAAAGATGAAAATAATAGGAAGGAAATCCGCTGTAAATCTGGTTGAAAAACCATTGTGAATTATTGGGAGATCCCGATAATCTTCAGGCCTTTCAAGCCCGATGGTTAAAATCCGTCTTTCATAGTTACGGGCGGTAAGGTTCTTCTTGAAATAGGAGCCGGTCCAGTAGTAAAAAGGCGCGGTTTCAGAACCGGGGAGTATGATCATACCAGGGTACTTTTCTCCCACTTCCTTGATACCATTCAGATAGTTTTCTGCCCCTCCTTTGTTGATTGAATTCAACTCCACCCTTTTTCTCAGGACATTCCTCAGCGGGAAGAGGCCGTATTCCATGGCCAATCTATCATGGTCATTGACAACCAGGACACCAAAGCCCTTCGTCTTTGCCAATTGCACAAGAGATTCCAGGTCATAAGCCCCGTCACTGAAGTTCGTCCGGAGGTCAATTAAGCCGGCGACCTGTTGATAATCGCTGCAAAAAGAATCTGCCACCCAGAAGGTAAAAAGTATGGCAGCGAACATTGCAAGAAAGGCCATTCTTTTAATAAACCTCTGTGCCCCCACTGCTTAACCTCAAGGGATTTTTCTTCTTCCTCAACAATTCGAGGTATAATTGATCAATCTTTTGCACCATGGAATCTGATCCATACTTTATGGCCATTTTCTTTCCTTTTTCCCCCATCTCTTTTCTTTTTTTTGGATTCGCAAGCAGGGATTCTATGCCGCGAGCCAGGGCTTTGGCATCTGCTGCCGGGACAAGCAGTCCATTTTCGCCTTGAATGACCAGATCGGGGATTCCGCCAACATTACTGGCAACAACAGGCTTCCCGGCCGCCATAGCCTCTACCAATACCCTGCCCATTCCTTCGTTTAATGAAGGAAGAACGAGAATGTCCAGGACTTGCATAATCTCAGGAATGTCATCCCGCCATCCTAAAAATGTCACCCTTTCAGGCACCCCCATTCGAAGAGCTTCTGTCCTCAACTCATCCTCCAAGTCACCTTTCCCCACAAAGATTAACGTTATCTCAGGATGGCTCTGCCAGACCTGTGCCATGGCATTGAGTAAGTACATTGGTCCTTTGATCGGAAGCAACCAGCCGACTGTACCGACCACCAGCCCTTTGGGGCTTAGCCCCAGGGATTTCTTCTTATCTTCAATGTTGACCTTTGCCGTCGTGTATCGATCTATCTCCACCCCACTGTGAATCGTCGATATCATGTCTGCATCACAAACAGAAAATGCGATATAGTCGTTTCTTTCCCCTTCAGTAAGGGCAATTAAACAATCCGTGATAGAGGCTGTAAACCTTTCCATCATGAGAAAGAATCTGGAAGCCACAGGACCGAAGTGGCCGTAGAAGACGTGGCCATGAGGTGTATGGACTATGATGGGCACGCTGGCCATTCTGGCCGCCCAGCGGCCCAGGATTCCTGGCTTGGAGGTATGGGTGTGAACGATAGCGGGCCTTTCCTGAAGCATCAACCTCCGCAGCGAGAAGAAGGCCCGAAGGTCTCGAAGGGGGTCTATTCTTCTCACCAGAGAGGGTATGGGAACAACTCTTACGCCTCGTTCCCTAGCCTTTTCAATCCCTCTCTGAACCGATTGCTTCTCCCAATCGGTCATCTTGGACTCAAAGGAAAGGCCATGGACCAGTACCAGCTCATATCTCTCAATCAATCCAAAGCAGGTGAGCAACGTGTTTTGAGCAGAGCCTCCCCTATCAAGGCGTGTAATGACATGTACGATTTTTATCCTGTCTTTCATACCTGAGTTCTAGGAATGCTCCACGGATTCCACACATTACCAAGCAGTCTCTACATCTAAGAAATCCAGGATTCTCCGGTCAGACGTTAACAGAGGCATTCCCAGTACCCTGGAGGTCGCGACAATAATCTGATCCGCTGGATCTTGATGGAAACCCTGAAGCTGCGTGCTCTCCAAAGCAATTTCTGGTGAAAGCTCAGCAACATTTATTCTATACTCACCCAGAGACCTTCTTATCCATGTAATAGTCGGTATCGAAAAAGAGACTCTTTTCTTCTCAACCAACTTAGCCAACTCCCAACAGGAAATTGCGGAAATCCATTTCTGCCTTGCCTCATCGATAAAGCTTTTCGCCTTGTTGGATAACAACTCCCTCTTCTCGATGCTCACCCAGATCCACACATGGGTATCGAGCAAGACCTCATTCACTTCAAAACCTCCCATTCATCTTCAGCCACCGGGGATACGATATCACCCAAGAATATAAGCGTGTCTTTAAGGGGAATGTCATCTTTCTGATGATTAACAGGTATGATCTCAGCAATGGGTTCCCCTCTCTTGGTTATGATAACCTTCTTTTTTTGCCTCCTGACATCTTCCAGGACAGCAAGGCAGGTTGCCTTGAACCTTGATACGGATAGAGTTTCCACGTCTCCCTCCTTAGAGTTGATTATAGTCAAAATACCATAGTCATATTATTCTCTCTAAACTGTCCTGTCAATCAAGAACTGCAATGGTACACTTCATCCTCAAAGATATTTGAGCCCTAGAGAGGATTACTTACGATTCCAGACTCTCCCGGAACAGATCTTCAAGTCTATCAACATTCCTCTCCCATGAATAACGTGCCTCCACAAAGGCCCTGCATCGAGCAGAGACATCCTGCCAGAGCTGGGGATCATTCCTAAATCGCTGACCGGTCTCGATGATCGAAGATGCCATGGAATCTGGTTTAGTATCTTTGAAGAGATATCTGGAATCGAGTTTACCCAAAATCTCCACGGTCCCACCTACCGGTGTCCCCAGCACAGGAACACCTGATGCCAGTGCTTCCAGGGTAATCAAGCCAAACCCCTCCAGTTCTATGGTGGGAAGAATAAAGACATCAGCCATGCGATAGTAATCCGGAAGGTCTTCTTCCGGAATAAAGCCAACAAATCTAATATAGCTTTCAACTCCCAGTTCCTGACTCATTGAAATAAGGTTGTCTTTGAGTGGTCCCTCTCCACCCAGAATGAGATAAATATCAGGCACCACCTCAATCACCTGTCTGACAGCATATATAAGATTCTCCAGCCCCATCCTCGGCTCCAGATCCCTTACGGTAAACAATACTGTTTTTTCTTCGGGGATGTTCAGACGCCGCCTTATTTCCGTTCTATTGATACCGGGAGAAAATCTCTGCAAATCAACCCCACCAGGAATAATCACAACTTTTCCAGAAGGAATTCTATAGGCACTCCATAGTTTCTCCTGAGTAAATCGGCTTAGAACAGCAATCCTGTTAGATGCATTCAAGACTTTTTTTTCGATCAATTTTCGCGCCTGAATATTGAAAGAGTATGGAAGCCTCGTAAGAATGTTCTTCGGTCTCGGATTTCTCGATTGAAACTCCTCGAATGAAAGGGAATGGCAGGTATAGATTTTCTTTACCTTCTTGCTGACCGGGGAACGAATAACACCACGGGCGGAAAAGGGCTGATGAAAATTGGTACAATCAAAGGAATATTGAGTTTGGAGGGACTCAAAGACTCTCTTGCAGTTTGACAGGGTTGATCTGATAAAAGAAAAGCTATTTCTTTGCTCAATATCGTATCTCCATTCCCTAACGCCTTGAATCGTTTCCTGATCTGACTTATGCTCCGGCAATCGACGGGTCAGGATATGAACCTTATGCCCTCTCTTCTGTAATCGGGTGCTCTGCTCGAATAAAACCCGCTCTGCCCCTGAAGTTGCTTTACTTATTGAGACATCTGCTACAAATAAAATATTCAAGATTTCCGCTCTTTCTATTTACCCTGTTAGAATGCCCCCTGCGAAAGCATGGGGATGGTATCCAAAATATCCTTCCCCTTTTTTTACCCCGTTAAACTTCTCGATGGGGTCCCTATTTAACGGGATGAACACGGGGTATAATGCCCCGTGTGAAATCTAACAGGGTTTATCATTATTGTGCCCATCTCGGACAGGAATGAACCATTCATAAGACGGTCACTCTCACTAAAAGGCTCTCTAAAGATCCTTTTCCTTGACACTGAGATGACCCCAAAGAAATCCGATTGCGTAACAGATCTGGGTTAATAAGAGGATCCATTTTAATTGAATAGCTGCCTTCAGCATCCTGAAAGGATACCTCAATAATCGAAAGGCGAGGGAGGCCTTTTCTTGAAAATCTCCTCCATGTCTCTCCGGTGTTTCGATGACCCACTGGGGAAACAATTTGTTGCAGAAGGCGGCCAGCTTTCCGTTACGGTAAAATTGCTTGATCAGCTTGAGCAACGTTGTTGGCGGAAGATGGGAATAGGTAACACCAGGAACAACGACGACTCTGTACCCAGCCTTTCTGAACTCCTGCCGAAGATAAGGATCCAATCCTCGTGGTAGGAGTTCGTTCTCTCCTCCTACCTTTTTAAACACTTTTTTTCTTATCATGAGTAGGCCGTGCTCAGCCATATCAGAATCGGTGACCTTGTTTACCGGAGGGGTAGAACGTCGTGGGATTTCCTGCATTGCCCGCCTAACAAACCTGGATGCATCCGGTGGTATAACATTCATACCGCCGGCCATGCCTACAGTAACATCGTTTCCCATGGCTCCGACCAGCTTTTCAAAGGCATCTCTAGAAGGCAAGCTGGTATCGTCATCAAGGGTCAAAAGATACTGACCCCTTGCAATGTCAGCACCCGTATTGATAGCCCTTCCTTGTCTTGAGTCACCTTCAATGATGATTATTTCAAAATCTTGAAACGTCTGTTCGGAAAGCTGCTTTAGCAGGGCGGGGAATAAGCCGTTTCGATAACCATCAGCGGTGGGAATAATCACTGAAATCTCAGGATAGCCTCTAAGTTTGCTCGATTCAGTCTCAATTACTTCTATCTTTCTATCTGAGGGAACCCCGGCATCATTCCTATGGAGTACAAATTTTCTACCTTTATCCATCGCCATATCCATGTATATTTTTTGACTGGAATTGTTCTCAGATGAAATACTACTCAATCATTTCTTGCAGCGAAACTTCCGGGGCTGATTTAATCTTTTCATCCAAATAGAGTCTTGCCCATATCTCAAACACAACTAGACTCCATATCCGATGTCCCAACTCTTGCTTGCCATTCCTGTGTTCTTCCAGCATCCACTTTAGACGTTCTCTTTCAAACAACCCCCTCTTTTCAAGAGAATTGCTTAACAAAACCCTACTCGCCAATTCTCCCAGTTCCCCTCGTAACCATGCTGAAATAGGTATGGTAAATCCCTGTTTCCTCTGTTTTAAGATCTTTCTTGGCAAATATGGGGTGAAGGTCTTTTTTAATATGTACTTGGATGTGAGACCGCGAATCTTATAGTGAAATGGGATCTGCGCGGCAAACTCCACAAGCTCTCTATCGAGAAAAGGCACTCGCACCTCCAGACCATGGGCCATGCTCATACGGTCCACCTTAAACAGGCAGTCATCGGGAAGGAAGGAGACGGTGTCGGCATAGAGCATTTTCTCGCGGGCGTCCAACACCTGGACGGCCAAGAAAAGCTGACGCCGATAATGAGCGGCATCGAAATCCCCCAGCTCGTCTCTCAGTGCCTGGGAATAGAGCATCTGGCGGAATGGGTAAGAGACTGTGGTTCTGCGGAGAAACCCGGTTTCTACATCCGTATTCAAATCGGTCAAAAAACGCCTGATCTTTGATTTAAGACCCGTCCGATAATCACCACCGGGATCCATGCCTGAACCCGATTTTGCCAACGAGCTACGAACGAAACCGGGAAGCATTCCGTATGCTACCTTGTATTGATTTCGTCTGGTCCACTCATATCCTCCAAATATTTCATCACCCCCATCGCCTGAAAGCACCACCTTCACCCTTTCACGGGCAAGCTTAGAAATATAGTAGGTAGGTATAATGGAATTATCAAAGAAAGGCTCATCCAGGTGCCACAGCAGTTCTGGAAGGATCCGTGTCATTTCAGGATCAACTCTAAATTCATGGTGATTGGTTGCAAAACGTTCGGCTACCGGAGCAGCATAGCCCAATTCATCTTTTCCGCCTGAGGCATACCCAAGCGAAAACGTGTTAATCTCTTTTTCCCCCACCATACTCATCAAGGCCACGATGATGCTGGAGTCAACACCGCCGCTCAAAAAGGCTCCCAATGGAACGTCACTGACCAGATGTCTTTTGACCGCTCTCATGAATGCATTGAGAAGGCCTTCTCTTAAGACATCTTCCGCGACGTTGGTCTTCGGTAAATATTGAATAGACCAATAGGGGGTGATATCTATCCGGTGGTTTTCAAAAATCAGGCAAGATGCGGGAGGCAATTTGCTAATGTCTTTGAAGATGGTTTTTGATCCAGGAATATAGCCATAGGTGAAATAATGGTCGAGGGCCCCCAGATCCATTTGTCTTGAGACCTCATCCAGAAGCAGCAGCGCCTTAATCTCTGAAGCAAAATAGAGGTTCCCTCCTTTGAAAACATAAAAGAGGGGTTTAATGCCTACTGGATCACGTGCCAGCAGTAGTCGATTCCTCCTCCGGTCCCACAGCACAAACGCGAACATGCCATGAAGGTGAGTTACGCATTGATCTCCCAGATCCTCGTAAAGATGAACGATCGTTTCGGTATCGCTATGGGACTTGAAAATATGTCCCCGGTCTTTGAGTTCTCTGGTGAGCTCTTCATAGTTATAAATCTCCCCGTTGAACACAACAATGACTGAATCATCTTCATTTCCCAGTGGTTGATCTGCTCTTTCGGAAAGATCAATGATGGAAAGCCGACGGTGGCCCAAGCCAACAATGGAGTGGCCCGTATCAGCATAGTAATGTCCGTCGCTATCAGGCCCACGGTGCGCGAGTACCTGAGTCATAGCGTTCAAGGTTCCAACCCAATTCTTGGGCTCGCCCTGATACTCAACGATAAATCCACAGATTCCGCACATTTGCTTGCCTAACCCACTAAGGTCTGCATTATAGTCTGAGTCTTCTGGGCCACAATCTTCCAGCTCCTCTCTCTCTCCACGTAGTCACGTCCCTCTTGACCCATTTCTTTTCTCAGTTCCTCATCTTTTAACAGACGCAGGATCGCTTCGGCTAATGCGGTGGCATCCTCTGGTTTCACTACGATCCCAAGGCCTCTTTCAGTGAGATCGACAACTTCCGGAATAACCTCTGTCTGGCTTGCTACTACTGGTTTCTTGCAGGCAAAATATTCAAGGATTTTCAATGAAGAGCGGCCACTCTGGAAGTTAATCGCCTTTGAATATGGTGCGGTTGCCACATCAAATGCGTTAACATAGAGGTAAAGCCTTTCCCACGGCACCTTGCCGGTGAAGATAAAATATTTATCCAGTCCTTTTCGGGTCGCCAGCTCAGGCAGGTGTTCTCCCCAGGGTCCATGCCCTATAATCAAAAAACGAACGTTCTCTATCTCTTTGATAATCCTTGCTGCGGCCTCAATTAAGTACTCAATCCCATCCCAGGGAAAAAAATGTCCAACAAACCCCACCGTGTGGAAGCCTGGATCCAATCCAATATGCCTCTTGGCCTCCTTGGGATCCATCACCGGCATACGGTCTGAATTAACCCCGTTTAAGATGACCGACACCTTGTCCGGGGGGAGACGGTAATGCCCCACAATCCTATTTCTTATCTGGGGAGCCACACATATGAGGTGACTGGAGGCTCGGTAGTTGAGTCTTTCAAACGCCAATATGACCTTCTTTCTGAGGGTGCTCAAGGGCTCGGATTCTACCTCATCAATGGTAAGGCCATTGACCTCGGTTATGATCTTCCTGCCCAATAACCGACTCAGCAAAGCAGGAACAACAGTCAGATAAGCTTGTCGCCAGTAGACGATGTGCGGTCTCCAAAAGACCAGGTAGGCCATAATAAAAAAGGGTGCCAAAAGCTCGTAGATGATGGTTCGCAGAAAACGAACTTTAAGAATTGGCACATAGATTATGGTGACCGGGGTAGGGTGAGGATAATGAGCGTATCCAGGTACGATCAGCTTAACCCGGTTACCTCGATGGTAGAGGTTTTCTGAAACCTCCATGATGTGCCGTACGGAGCCAAGGGACCCTGATGTACCGGAAAGATCAGCACTGCATAGGTATAATATTCTCATTTTTTCTCATAAAGGGCAGACACCCATTTAGGATGCCTCTTGCCTATTAAACTGGCTGCCAGGGAGCTTGTTACCGAAATTACAGAACGTTGAGGAGGCTGAGTGTTCCTATACCCACACTGGGGACAAAGGGAGATCCTATCCCACTCCCACCTACGACCATATTGTCTCCGGATTTTTAAAAGCCAGGAGGGAAAGATGCTCTCCAGTGGCCCTGAAAACCGGTATTTCCTGAGGCGATAAGAGGGAAAGATGCTCTCCAGGTTGGATAGATCAAAGGATCGAAGATGCATATGAATATGATAAGTATGGCCGCAACGAGGGCAACGGGCCTGTTTCTTGGCGAGGTCTTCATGAAAAGGAACGGATATCAGCACATATCTCTTCGCCACCCGTTGTAGTTCACTACAGGATGCCTCAAACACCGCAGGAGGCAAATGCTCCAAAACCTCAGTGGACATTACGAGATCAAATTCGCTTTCCCTAAATGGAAGGCTCTCAGAAGATGCCAAAACCCTATGTCCTGCCTTCACTAGACTCAACGCAGTGTAGCTGATATCCACCCCTACCTTAAGAATAGCCCAATCTACCGATCGCAGCAGAGTCCCATCTCCACAGCCAACATCAAGTACTGAACTCACATCGCTCGGAATCATAGCCAGGGTAACTGGAGTCCTTTCCTCAGCGTTCACATCCTCCTCTGCAATGCCAGCCTGCTCGTAAAATTGTCGATAAAACAGCTCTCTCTTCATGGAAGCTCAGCGATTCTCTAAAAAAGTGTTCAACCATAAGCTAAGCACCACCAGGGTGAATAAAGAGGCAGAAAAATCAGCTCGCCCCTGCTTATGCTTGCCAAGTAATTTGTCTATTTCCTTTTTTTGAAGATGTCCTTTGCTAGACCTCTCTGGTTCAGTAAAATCTCTGACAGGTCACCTTCATAAAGATAAACCAGAACCTCAGTGTCACATCGGGTTCTAAATACATGTCCTTTAGCCTCTAAATCTTTCCTTGAAATCAGGTGATTGTAAATCTCGCCGTTAAAGACGACCACGGCGGACTCATCCTCATTGCCCATTGGCTAGTGTCCTCCAGCAACGTCAATGATCGACAGGCGTTTGACGGCCAACCCTATGTTCAGGTAGATATAAAAGCCTTCATCATCTGGTCCCCGATGAGCAATTCTGGACATATCTTGCAAGATGTGAATATCGACTGGCCTTTCAGAATCTTGATAAACTACGCCACATATTCCGCACATGTGGTCACCTCTTTCTCGTCCCAACCAACTCTTGGAATGTGGCCTGCAGTTTGTCGATGATGATTTCCCAAGCGTGATTCTTGATAACAAAGTTTCTACCCCTCTCCCCCATCGTGTTCAGTTGTTCTTTGTTGCTCAAGAGATCAATGATTGCCGTCGCTAACGCCTTGTGATCACCCATTGGAAATGAAAGTCCAATACCTTCCCTTTCAAGCATATCTCCCAGGCCAGGGATATCGCTACCAATAACCGGTTTACCGCAAGCGAGATATGCAAAGAGTTTTTGAGGAGAGATTCCCGATTGAAGATTATCAAAGAAAGCCGGGACAACGCAGAGATCCACGGTATTGATAAAGAGGGCGGCATGGTCCCATTCGATTCGTCCAAAAAACTTAAAGTGGTTGGATACCTTTTTTTTATGTACTTTTCCCACCAACGATGAATAATAGGGCTCTTCACCACCACCAATAACAAAAAGGGTTGATGGATAAACCGCTATGATGGATGGCGCAGCGTCAATCAGATATTCGAGGCCGGCCCAGGGAAATAAGCTTCCCAGATAACCAACTATCAAAGCATTATTCGGGAGGTTGTATCTATACCTACACTTTACGCGGTCGGCAGGGTAAAATCTCTCAATATTGACTCCATTAGGAATAGTCATTACCCGACCCATCCTTGGTTTGTATTTTTCACAAATCCAGTTTTTAATACCATTAGTGACAGGAAGTATCTTATCTGCCAGAGGAAATGACATTCCTTCATAAAACTTAATCCATGCCTCTTTTAGAATATAAATTCCTTTGAATTTCGTCCTCTTTGTCAAAATATCATTCACCTCGAGGCAAACTGGTATTTTTAGTGTCTTCCCTATTATTACGCCCACAAGGGACGGACTGCCATGTCTTATGTAAATTAGACTGGGACGACGTTGAAAATAGCACAAAAACATTTTAACAAAGAGATGAGATAGGAAGGTAATTTCACCAATAAATCGTTTAGACAAAGATGATACAGTGATAATCTCTATGTTTAGACTCCTCCATTCTTTTGCAATCGATGAATATTTTTTAACATGTGCGAATACATGTACCTTATTACCTTTTCTTGCAAGTTGAGTGATGACTTCGTAACTGTGGATGGGGATTACATTACGATAATCGTAGTATACATAAAATATCTTGAGACCTTTATTCATTTAATCTCCTAGCCTGATAGCATCACCGCCCAAATTTAACGTGCTAGGTTACTCACCCACAAGATCTTTTGCCTCATTTATAACGGAGAGCATTAAATAGTTTGCAAAACAACCTTGGGATAAGGCTCATGAGCCTTGTGCACCCTTCTTTGTTATGTTCAATGCAAACAATTAGGTGCTCTCCGTAGTAATTACAGTTACATCTCTTTGATACTTCTTTGTGATCTTAAAGTAGTGATTCATAGGCCAAGGCAAAAAGCCCTCTGTCACCCTATATAATTGGGAGGAGGCTGTTCTAAGAGGTCAACCTCAAATTTTGATTTACGTAACATTTTAGCTCTTTGAAAACTACTCCTGGCCTTTACTCAAGGCCACATAGTTACCCTTGGTGAGACGCATGAGCATGGAGATGTCTTTTTTTACCTCATGCCCTCTA
>Ga0209636_10004235_pt1 | contig 14616 bp, 14 predicted proteins | sample DeeMarSWOR152_54_FD_187464 | JGI IMG/M metagenome (GOLD analysis project Ga0209636, IMG submission 187464) | Marine sediment microbial communities from White Oak River estuary, North Carolina - WOR-1-52-54 (SPAdes) (version 2) | ecosystem: Environmental > Aquatic > Marine > Intertidal zone >...
GATATACCACTCTATTTAGATCACGGGCGATAAGGGCGAAGGTGACACACTCCTGACAGTCTCTGACGCCAACCTCTTTTGCTATGGTCTTATCCAGACTCGAGAGCGCCACCTGCCTTATGGTCATCCGATAGTGTCTCAAGGCTTCTCTACTCCGCTCCACTACTTCCTTCGCGAGTTGCACATTATTCTCCAGTACAGATTCCACAGCATCCTCTTGTAGATGAAGGGAGAAGGAAGACGTTTTCTCTATCAGCGACTCAAGAGCGAACGCGGTTGGGTCGATCAATACGTGGAAGCTTAGTCTGTCCGCTTTTTCCTCAGCAACTTCGACGCCGGGCAATTCGGTTCGTAGGAGCTTCAGTCGTTTCTTGTCTTCGGCTGGAATTATCTCTCTGGAAACTATGTTGATCTTCTTGCCGCCTTGTATGTAGTAGGTAGCGACACAGTATTCAAGGGCTCTCAAACTCGCATACTCTTCAAGAGCCAACGTTACCTCATAGGATTTTTCAAGTGGTGCTGAGACGGGATAAATCCTCAGCGAACCATCCTCCTCTTGAGAGACGGCCATCTGCTCTCCACGCTTCAGTTTCAACTCTTCCACCCAATCTTTGGGGAGTGAAATTGTGAAACTCCCACCCTTAATCTTCTGCAGTTTTCTTATTTCCATATGGTTTCCCCGCAGATCGCGTAACCTGCATATTAAGATAGATTATATATTTTATATAACTTGCACCTCAAAGAATAGAACAAACAAAAATCCGCCGTGAAATCCGGCCTGCTGCGTTTCACAAATGGTCTCGTCTCAAGGTACATTAGCTGTGCATGCGCCTGAAATTTCAATTTGCACTCGCGCGTACACACAATGTGAAGAGTTGCCCCACGAGCACTGGCAACACTTTTTGCGCGGAAAATATGCGATCAATTTATTTGCTGAGGTCCGTAATCAGGGGTAGGTGTTTCATGTTGGTTGACGAAAAAGCCATCAAATTGTTGAAAGAACTTTCGGAATCGTTTGGTCCCGCCGGCTTTGAGCGCGAACCCGCGAAAATCGTGAAAAAGCATATCGAACCTTATGCAGACGAGATCAGCCAAGACAAGTTGGGCTCCTTAATCTTCAAACGTAAGGGGAAAGCTGAGCGACCTCGAGTCTTGATTGCAGGACATATCGACGAGGTTGGGTTCGTGGTTTCGGGAATAGACGAAAAGACGGGATTTCTGACGTTCAATCCGTTAGGCGGCTGGTGGGATCAAGTACTCCTAACCCAGAGAGTTATGATACGAACTCAGAAGGGGGACATCCCCGGGGTAATAGCTGCCAAGCCTCCTCATCTGATACCAGAGGAAGAACGAAAGAAGCCCGTTGAGAAGGAGAAGATGTTTATCGATATAGGAGTGTCAAGCAAAAAAGAAGCAGAGGAAATGGGCATCCGGATCGGCGACCCTGTGACGCCTTGGTCGCACTTTTCGGTGATCCGTGATGGAAAGGTTGCCATGGGAAAAGCCTTTGACGATCGAATCGGCGCCTTCATCGCCATGGAAGTGGTCCGACGGCTAAAGGAAAATCAGGTCAGCCATCCCAACACCGTTTTTGGCGCAGCCACTGTCCAGGAGGAAGTAGGACTTCGCGGTGCTACAACCGTGGCACACGTGGTAGATCCAGACGTCGCCATCATCTTGGAGGTAGACATAGCAGGAGACGTGCCGGGAATCAAACCCTATGAAGCCCCAGCCAAAATGGGAAAAGGCCCATCCATCCTAACCTTCGACAGCTCCATGATTCCAAATCAACCACTAAAGAACTTCGTCATCAAAACGGCTGAAGAACTAGGAATCCCCTACCAACTTTCACAGGTCGCCAGAGGCGGTACGGATGCTGGCAAAGTACATCTCAGCCGAGCAGGGTGTCCCAGCGTTGTGATCAGCGTGCCAACCCGACACATCCATTCACATGTTGGACTACTCAGTCTTGAGGATACAGAAAACGCTACACTGCTTACCTTGGAATTGGTCAAGAGGCTTAACACCAAAATCGTGGAGAGCTTCACCGCCATCTAATTCGTCGTGTCCACATAACACATTGTAAGTACAAGCCAAAGAATGAACCTTCAGCTATGCCCAACATGGGGCAGAAGTGCCCACGCATAAGAAGATTATTTGATGGGAGTGAACCTGAAAAATACCCTCTCGTCATCTAGTTCGACAATTTTCAGCTGTAGCTTGTCTCCGATTTTCAGGTCTTCGTATTTCGCATCGTCTATTCGGGTTGATATTAACAGACCGCCTATTCTGACGATGCCAACGCAGAAGGGAACATCTTGAACGAAGCCTAAGGGCGCACCTAGCCGCACTTCTGTGAAGGCATACAATTCTCCTTCCGTTCCTAAGTCTGCCCATTCAAGCTGATCTGACAGACATTCGGGACAGACTATTCTAGGAGGCCACAGAAGTTTTCCACATTCTTTACATTTCGTTGTTGTCAGGCGGCCTTCCTTCAGTTTCTTAAAGAACGGGCTGATCTTGGTGTTTTTCTCATCCTGAAGCGGATAGAAATCTAGCATAAATGGAAGCTTAATAGTCTCTGGACGCGTTATCTTCTCAATCCGTACGTCACTCATCGTGGTTCCCTCCCGTAAACCATTATAGAATGCTGATTTGCCGCTCCGCTCAAGCTGTGTTGAATTCCGACCTCAGCGTCTTTAACATATCTGCCCTTGTTAACGTCTCCCCTAAATTGCTTGAGTATTTCGATCGTGTGATAGATGGAGGTTGCACCCAGCGGATGTCCACATCCCATGATTCCTCCACTTGGGTTTACGGCAACCTTCCCGCCGATGTACGGTTCTTCCTCCTCAATGAATTTTCCACCCTTCCCTTTCTCACAAAATCCGAGTCCTTCATACTCCATTATCTCAGATATGGTGAAGCAATCGTGCACCTCAGCGATGTTAACCTCATCCTTGGTGATCTTCGCGGTCCTCCACGCCTCCTCTGCCGCCAGCCTGAGCGGAACCCACTCAGTCAAGCTTGCCAAGTTGTTGATGACATTTCCAATGGCACATTGCCCGGACCCTATTGGATACATCGGGGCGTCTGTGTACTTCTTCGCGTCCTCAGCTGGAACAAGGATGACCCCTGCGGATCCATCCGTCATTGGGCAACAGTCGAAGAGATTGAGCGGCGGCGAAACCACAGGGGACTTGAGTACCGCTTCAACCGTCACCTCCTTTTGAAAGTGTGCTATAGGATTCATTGATGAGTAGTGATGATTTTTGACCGATACTAACGCCATCTGTTCCTCGGTTGTGCCAAACTCGTACATGTGCCTTTGTGCTGTCACAGCGAAGAATGGTGGGGCTGAGAAGCAGTTGACTCCATCCCACTCTCGATCTAACACACACGCCATAGTCGTCTGAGACTCAGCCATATCAGGAGGATACATCTTTTCCACTCCGATGGCAACGGCTATATCAGACATGCCAGTGGCAACGCAGTTCCAAGCGTATCTGATGGCTGCTTGACCAGAGACGCAGGCAAGCTCTGTCCTCGCAAGGACTTTCCTCGGAGTCACACCGATATATTCAGCCACCAACGGAGCCACATACGACAAGAACGCAAATCTTTCAGGCTGAGCTGCTCCGACAAATATGGAGTCCACGTCTTTTGGCGATAGGTTCTCAACATTTTCAAACATGGCTTTTCCTGCCTCTTGCACCAGGTCCCTCCAGCTCGCCGCTCTCTTGCCAGCCTTTGCAGCTCCTCCGCCCGCAATCGCAACCTTCCTCATTGAAACACCTTCAAAGTAGGTGCAGTCTTACACAGTTGTGATTTAATAATTTACTCCTACAACCAAGTCAGAGAATCAGCGCGCGTGGGCTATGCATCAAGGAATGTCCAATCGGAAAGAAGGAGAGCCCATGAAGTAAGAGCTTTCGCTTATTTCCCTTTGAACTTCGGCTTTCTTTTCTCTACGAAAGCTGCAACGCCCTCATCAAAGTCCTCGGTTGAAGCAAGAACGCCAAAAGCCTGTGCTTCCTGAACCAGTCCCTTTGTCAAATCGGTCTCTATGCTGCTGTTTATCAACTGCTTAGCCAACTGAAGACCCACAGGCGGCTTGGTTAGGAGTTCCGCCGCGAATTTCTTAACCGCTGATTTCAATTCATCTAGCGGCACAACTTCATTCAACAAACCCAGCTGCTTTGCGGTCTTTGCGTCAATCATCTTGGCTGTGAAAATCAGTTCCTTGGCCATTGCTCTGCCTACAAGTCGCGGGAGCCGCTGAGTCCCGCCCCAGCCGGGGATCAGTCCCACGTTTAGCTCAGTCTGTCCCAGTCTTGCGTTTTCTGAGGCTATTCTAAGATCACACGACATGGCCATCTCCAGCCCGCCTCCTAGGGCATAGCCGTTTATAGCAGCTATCACGGGCTTTCTGAGCTCTTCGATTTTTTTGGTGAGCTTCTGACCGCGCAGCGAGAGATTCATTCCATCCACCGCGCTAATACCTCTAACTGCTTTGAGATCAAGTCCAACGCAAAATCCTTTGTCTCCAGCTCCAGTGATGACTATGACTTTCACAGTTTCGTCTTTTTCTGCTTCATCCAGCCTCGAAGAGAGTTCTTCCACGGCCTGCTTGTTTAAGGCGTTCAGTGCTTTTGGGCGGTTGATCGTGATGGTTGCTATTCCCTCTTCTTTTTCATAGAGTGTGTTCTCAAATCCCATCGAATTCCCTCTTGCCTTGTCTATTTCTTCTTGGTCCAGTCGTAGAACCCTTTTCCCGTTTTTCTGCCCAGCAGATTAGCCCGCACCATCTGCCTCAGCAATGGGCATGGTCGATATTTCGGATCGAGGTCCCCCCTCAAGACTTCGGCTATCGAAAGGGTTGTGTCTAGCCCTAGGTAGTCAAGCAGTTTCAGCGGACCCATTGGCCAGTTCAGTCCAAGTCGTATGGCTTTGTCTATGTCTTCTGGTTCCGCGATGTCTTCCCAGACGAGGTACATGGCTTCATTCAAGGCGGGGATGAGAATCCTATTCACTATGAAGCCAGCGCTGTCTTTCTTGACGACCACGGTCTCCTTGCCCATATTTTCTGAGACCTTGACTATTGTGTCTAAGGTTGCGTCAGACGTCTTGGCACCTCGTATGATCTCCACGAGCTTCATCAGCTGTGGCGGATTGAAAAAGTGCATTCCGCAGAACTTTTCTGGTCTTTTTGTGGCTGAGGCGAGTTCTGTGATGCTTATGGAAGATGTGTTGGACGCCATTAGCGCGCCTTCCTTGGCGACTGCATCAGCTTCCTTCAGAACACTTTTCTTGAGCTCAACTTTCTCTGGGACTGCCTCGATTACGAGGTCTGCGTCCTTAACCGCCTCTTTCATGTCTAGTGTTGGGTGAATCCGACTTAGAGTCTCCTTCATCGCGTTCTCGGACACCACGCCTTTCTCCGTGAATTTTCGCAGGCTTCCCGTTATCATGTTCATCCCGTTGTCTAGGAACTCTTGTTTAATGTCTCTGAGCGCAACTTCGTACTTCGCCACTTGAGCCGCGACCTGAGCGATTCCGTGGCCCATCAATCCAGCACCCAAGACGGCTATTTTCTTTATCTCCATCACCAACACCCTTTATCTCATAGGAGAGAAGATGTTAGAACGCGTGTAGAATATAATATTTCCCTAAACCTCCACTACATTTGCATCCCGCAGGATCTCTGTTTTCCTTCTCTCAGGAGCAGGTTTAGATTGTATGCACGCGCATGCCCGATTGCGAGCCCGTAACAGTCTCTCATGTGGATAAATAATTTTAAGAGAGAGAAATTTCATGTGGGTTATTCTATACGTGTGGGGGAAGGAAACATGGTATGGCTGAATCTGGGTGAAATCTTGAGAGTCCACGCGAAGAATTATCCTGAGAAGATTGCAGTTAAGGACTGGCATGGGAAGACTAGCACCTACCCTGAGCTCGATTCGAGGACAAACAGACTTGCCAACGGTCTATTGAGTATGGGTTTGCGTAAGGGTGACAGAGTCGCTGTTATGCTCTACAACTGTGTGGAGTTTGTGGAGGTCTGTTGTGCCTGTGCGAAGATTGGCGTGGTTGTTGTTACAATAAATTGGCGTTTCGTTGGTAAAGAGATTGAGTATGTGGTGAACGATTCTGACGCTAAGGCGATGATAGTAGGTGAAGAGTTTGTTGATGTCATAAATCCGATTCGTCCAAGCCTTAGAAACATTGATGAAGAGAGTCTTGTTGTGGTTGGTCAGGTCGCTCCGGCAGGTTATGTCAGTTATGAGAGTCTTGTAGAAGGCTATTCAGATAGCAAGCCTGATATGGAGGCTGACAGCGAGGACACATGGTTTCAGATATACACTTCGGGAACCACGGGGATGCCAAAAGGGGTTGTTCGTTCTCACGAGTCATACATGTCTTTTTTTCTGATTAACGCTGTTGAGTTTGGGTTTTCACAAGACGATAACGGCATGATAGTTATGCCCCTGTACCACGTGAACTCCACCTTCTACGGTCTGCTATTCTTATACATAGGCGCGTCCCTTCATGTCGGTCGGGACAAGGGTTTCGATCCGGTTGAACTTCTCCGCGTGATAGACGAGGAGAAGGTGACCTTCATCTCGCTGATACCGACCCATTACCATTTAATATTGAATGTTCCTGAGGACGTGAGGGAGAAGTTTGATCTCAGCTCTATGCGGAGCTTCCTCTGCTCCTCAGCGCCGGTCCGAAGCAAAATAAAGAAGGGAATTCTGAAGTGCTTTCCTGATGTCAAGTTGTATGAGGCTTATGGCTCCACAGAGGCAGGTCTCGTCACAATTCTCAGGCCTGAGGATCAGCTGAGGAAGCTGGGTTCGATGGGACGAGAATGTATCGGAACTGATGTGATCAAATTGCTGGACGAGAACGGAAATGAGGTGCCTGTTGGCGAGGTTGGGGAATTGTATTCGAAGGGACCTATGATGTTTGATGAATATTACAAAATGCCTAACAAGACCGAGAACTCGTTCAGAGGCGACCTCTTCACTGCGAGGGACATGGTCAAGCGGGATAAGGAAGGCTACTACTATATCGTCGACAGGAAGGACAACATGATAATAACGGGCGGAGAGCATGTCTATCCCTCCGAGGTTGAGGAAGTCATCTCTAGACATCCCAAGGTTTTTGACGTTGCCGTCATTGGTGTGCCTGATGAGAAGTGGGGCGAGGCAGTGAAGGCGGTTGTGATCTTGAAAGAGGGAGAGAAAGCCACCAAAGAAGAGATTGTTGACTGGTGTCGTGGGAAAACGGCTGCGTATAAGAAGCCCAAATCTGTAGATTTCATCTCAGATACTGAAATGCCTCGGACTACGACTGGAAAGATTCTGCATAGGAAATTGCGAGAGAGATACACCCAGCCTTTGTGAATTGAATCCCGTTTGTTTCACACAGTAGACCCACAAAACTGCCCGCACAATTTTAGAAACACCCTCAAAGAAATATTGCCATGAATTGACAGCACGTGAGAAATCCTTTAATCATCTATCGGCTTTCTATCTGAGTGGGCCCGTTGCCTAGCCAGGATCAAGGCGCCGAACTGTAAATTCAGTGCGCAAGCCTTCGGAGCCGGAGAACAGGGGTTCAAATCCCCTCGGGCCCGCCAAATTCTAGAGTGTGGGCTTTTCTAACTCGGTCCGAAGAGACTAAATGATAGTAAAGGAATGCACGGGTTTATGAATACTATTACTCAAGTATTGGTCAACGACAAACTCCGGGAAAGTCTCTTTAATATAGAATCAAGAGTATAACTGGTGAGATTCATGGAGCTTAAGATAGTGGAGATAGAAGTGCCAAAAGAATGCAATGTCGTATTAGGCATGGCGCACTTCATCAAAACTGTCGAAGACCTCTATGAGACTTTGGTCAATTCTGTTCCAGACATCAAGTTTGGAATAGGATTTTGCGAAAGTTCAGGGCCGTGTCTGGTGAGATGTGAAGGCAACGATGAGGAACTCAAGAACTTAGCGTCCACGTATGCACTCAAGCTAGCGTGTGGTCATTGCTTCATAATCCTCATGAAAAAAGCGTATCCGATCAACGTCTTGAACAAGATCAAGCAGGTGCCTGAAGTCTGTAGCATACACGCAGCAACCGCTAACCCACTACAGGTAGTCATCGCAGAGACCGATCAAGGCAGAGGAATCCTAGGCGTCATCGACGGCATGAAAAGCAAAGGAATAGAAACCGAAAAAGATGTCGCGGCAAGGAAAGATTTCCTGAGGAAAATTGGCTACAAGCTATAACAGATCTCACACACACAATAGCGTCAAGCGGCAAAACTTAAATAGCGACAACATCAAACTCGGGGAATTCTCACTTTCTGGAGGTAATGAGCCATCTCAGAACTGAAAAATCGCAGGATCGAATTCTCACGAGTAAGCGTTCCAAGACCCCTCTTTATAGCCTTAGTTTTGATCTCAGTGATTTCGGCTGCAGTTGCCTTTGCGGCGATGAAGCAGTGGTCCTTAGATATAGGAGTGAAAGTTGGAGGCACCGATCTTACCGTTTATGAGCTAGACAGCGGTTTGGCCAGAACTGGTGAAGCCCACGAGCACGACTTTGGCGTATTGGCGGAGTATGACCCCACCAGCTGGTTCATCGAAGTCGAAAACCTATCCCCCTATTCTATTTGGATCAACTACACGGTTGTAGATTTTCCTGCCAACTTCACAGTTGAGCTAGATTACGATTATACTGATTTTGATGAGCCTTTGGATTGGACTGAAGACATGCAGCTAGAACTGCAGCCTACAGGCTTGTATCAAAGCGTCACAGTGAAAATCACATTATGTAATCAAGGTGCCGAAGCGGGATCCTACACTTTTCAGATAATCATCCAAGCAGCTTGATGGTTAAACTTGTACCTTTCAAATGACAACGCCATAGTCAGAAAAGGCACACTATCTCGTGGATATTCACGCGCCCTACAAGGTCCAAGCAATACTGCTTTTCAAATGTCACATCACCGAGAAACTCAGCACAAAGGTGCAGGACTCTGCGTTACCACCTTCTTGGAACAGGTTTCGTCTTTCTAACTACTGCAAGCGGTACTATATTTCTGGAGAACGACAGCGTGGCGTGGATGCCTTTCCGCAACAGTTTTCGTCTAAATAGCTCTTCATCGTTAACCTGACGACCCACTTGCACCTCTGCTCTCTTTCGCCATATTGCGTGGAAGTTCAAGACGAGATAAGCCAAACCTTTGAGCAAAGCATGAGCCTGCATTAGCCTCAGGGTCAATGCAGAAGCTATGGCAGCTGCAAACAGAGCAAGGTTGTACACACCCATTCTCCACCAGACGTTGCTAAGCTCGTAGTTCTTTAACAGTGTACAACCTCTGTTCTTGACCCCATTAAATACCTTGTTGGGTTGCAACGATGCTCTCGGAATCTGTCCGAAATGGTAGACCCTCGCCAAGGGAGCAAACAATGTATTGTATCCTAACAGCCTTACTCTCCAACTGAAGTCTGTGTCATCATCGTAGATGAAGTAGTCTTCATCGAACCCACCTGCTTCATCAAAAACATCACGCCTCACAATACAGGCTGCGGAAGATGCTGCGAATATCTCTAAGACTTCATTGAAGCCCTTCTCATCCATGTTCAGTGTTGTCACCCAAGTTCCTAAGGAATCTAACGCAAGTCCTGTGTGATGAAGCTCGTCTTTCCTATTCATCTTAAGTATCTTTGCCTGCACTATACCTGCCTTCGAGTATTTCTGGGCAACTTCAACCAGCTCTCTGAGCCAATCTGGTTCCACAACAGTGTCATTGTCCAAAAAAGCGACGTACTTGCTCGTAGGACTTGCCTTAGCGATGCCTATATTATGTGACGCCGAAGGACCTATATCTTTTTCGAAGTGTACCACTTGGACTTCTTGAAAATGTTGCGCAATCCAATCCGCTATTCCAAAGGTCTGGCAGTCCACAACTATGATCTCAAAGTTTGGATAATCTGTTTCAACTAGCGATCTCAAACATTTTTCAAGGTACTCCAAACCCTTCGCATTAACAACAACAACGGTGACATCGGGATATTTGTTGACCATTTGTGTCTGAACCTTTTTTGTCATTTTGATTAAAGGTCAAATGGCCACTGCACGTTTTTGGCGCTGATCATCTATCATGGAATTCGGAAAGACCCCCTCTTGCAAATTAACGGCTATTCAGTATTTATTGCTAATAAGCCTGACGGAAATCTACAGAAGGAATTTACCAGAACAAATTCGTTAAGATTCGCCTTCATTGTGACCCTGTTCTCACGCAGTCTGTCTCTTCAACTGGCTTAAGTGGAGAAACCACAGAGATATTACACTGGATTCACGCAATATTTTACGCCGAAGATCTCTCAGTGTTCCATCTTCGTCAGACCATGTCTTAGAATTACGGGGAAAACTTGCTCAGATGTGAGGCCACAAGTTCGAGACAAAGAAACACTTTAAAAAAAGAATACTTGTATTTCGTAATTGATTCACATCTAGATTGGTGATTGGTTGTCGATAGACGTCGTTGTGTTGACAAAAAATAGCGAGCGCATCCTTGAGAAATGTCTCAACTCGATTTATCAGAATGTTCCTGTAAACAATGTTATTGTTGTAGATGGTTTCTCAACTGATAGGACATTAGAAATCTTAGAGAGATTCAAAGCAGAGAATCAGAATATTAAGATAATAAGCGATAAGGGGACGAGGGCGACAGCGAGACAGAAAGGCATCCAAAATGTTGACACAGAATGGTTCATGTTTGTAGACAGTGATGTCGTACTTTGTCAAGATTGGTTTAAAAGAGCGACGAAACACATCAACGATGTCGACGATGTTGGTGCGGTATTTGGACTTAATCTAGACGCCCCAAATGTGAAGAGTCCAATAATGCTAAGGATGCTTATGCATACCGCAAAGGAAGCTTTCAAATTCCGTGGTGGGACGCATGACATACTCATCCTTCGCGACTTGGTGAAAGACATCAAAATTCCAGAAGACCTATGCGTTTATGAAGACAAATATATCATAGATTGGATTAGGAAGAAAGGCTACAAAGTTATAATGGGCGACGACCTGTACTGTATGCACTACATACCTCCCACCGATTGGTGCCTAAAGAAAAGCATCTATCTAGCTTCTTCAGAGATAAAATATGGATTGTTTCGCTTTCACTTTTTCAAAAACATACTCTATTATCCATTTTTTGTATTTCATTGGTTTGTACAGAACATGAAGAAGAATTCCATCTTATAGAATATGCGTAGAGGGCTAGGTTGATTAACATAGTGGGCGCAGGTTTTAGCGTTGCTCAAATGTGCTTCTTACGCTGACCTTTAAAGCTTGTTGGAAACCTCGCTGTATAGGCCGTGTTAAGAAAGTTTGTCTACAGCCTTTATCCATGTTCTCATTTTTTGGATCTGCAATCTCATGAACCTAACACATATGGAATCCTTAATTTTTTCACTCAGACTCTTGCTAAGATGTTCACTGAGTTCCAGATAGCAATCGGCAAAGCTGTTGGAGGACAGTTCGGCTTCATCTACCATGCGCCAGAGTGTCTCATTCATTACTATCCCTCCCAACTCTTTGCGCAGATCATCAAACACATTTCTGCTCCTTTTGATGTGACTGCCTAATGGATTTCCCACACACATCTTTTCTCCAAGATGGTCAGCTATTCTCTTGAGGAATATCCCGGACCATATGTCGTCGAATCTGTCTATGCCTTGGATGTTCATGTAAAGCTGATAGAAGGCAGGTATTACTTCTGTCTTAAAGGATGTGTTCATGCTGCAAGCTGCGAAGTATGTTCCCTCTCCGACGACTACCTTTTCTCTTTTGCAACCATTGCTTTTTATGTCACATTTTCCGTCGAGCCCGCTGTAATAAACCAAGGTTAACGCGTCCAAATCGGGGTTTTGAAGCCATAGCCCCATGTTCAAAACGCATTCTCCCCCAATCTCCGCCCATGAATAGTTCCCTTTTCTTGCTTCAGAGCTGTAGGGGTGTCCCCTTGGGTAAATCGTGGAATCGTTGTTCAACACGAGATTTTCCATCGTGTTATACCATTTTCCTTCGGCATGCACGGTTATACCCTCTTTGCAGGTGAGGTTTTCAACATGCCTTTTTACAAGGTCCTTGGTTATTTGAACGTCATCATCCAACTCCAAAACTACGTCGGCGTTCTCTTCATAAGCAACGAGAAAACCAAAACTCGTCTCCGCATGACACCTTTCAGGAATGACACCTTCATATCGCCTGTAGGCGGAACCGAATCTGCTCTTAAACCATTCCCTCCGCTCTCTGGGGCCAAAGCATTCATGAGGAATATCTTTGAGGTGCTCGTTGTTTCTCTTGCGTAGTTGTGCGTTTCCTTCATCTATGATGAGCACCTTGAGATTTTCTTCTTGTATAGAGTTAAGTGGCTTTAGGTTCTGGAGCTCGTTTACAGAGGCGGTTACGATGTATGATAACATTCGGTCATCGTGTCCCCTCTATGAGCACTTATCTTAAAAGTCTTAACACAACAACAAATCGTTTAATAAATAAGTTCGACACGGCAATGAACGGTGAGAGATGGAACATGAATTTCTTACCAGGCAAGATTCCAGCTGAAATCTTACAGAAAATCGTTTTCAAACACTTGGGAGCAAAAAGAAGTGATGTTGTTATCGGTCCAGCGGTTGGAGAAGATGCAGCCATAGTCAAGGCTGGAGAGATGACACTCGTCACTGCGACTGATCCTGTGACTGGGGCTGAAGAATGGTTAGGATGGTTGGCTGTCAATGTTAGTGCGAATGATGTTGCAACCTGTGGCGTGAAGCCTCTCTGGTTCAGCTCTAGCATACTGTTACCTGAGGGCTCGGATGAGGCGCTGGTTGAGAAGATTTGCAGACAGATGGATGAAGCTGCAAATCAACTTGAGGTGGCCATTATTGGAGGACACTGTGAGGCTACGCCGGGGCTAGACCATCCAGTGGTGATCGGCTGCATCATAGGGGTCGCCAAGAATGGAAGATATGTCACTTCCAGCGGGGCAAGAACTGGAAACAAGATAATCATGACTAAGGGAACAGGAATTGAGGGAACCGCCATCTTAGCCTCTGACAGAAGAGAAGAGCTTCTCAAAGTTTACGATGAACATTTCATCAAGAAAGCTGAGGCGTTCTTTACCAAGATTAGCATAGTTGAGGAGGCGCTCATAGCATTCAGTACTGGAGGAGTTTCTGCAATGCATGACCCCACAGAGGGCGGGGTGGCTGGAGGATTACATGAGCTGGCTGACGCAGCAAAAGTCGGCTTTTGTATATATGAAGACAAAATCCCAATCTCTGAAGAGACTGAGAAAATCTGTACCCATTTTGAGATAGATCCCCTACAGCTCATCAGCTCTGGAACTCTTCTAATCGTAGCCAAAAAGGATAGGACAACTGAAATCGTAACTAAACTCCTGCAAAACAAGATGCGTGCTCTAGTAATCGGCGAAATAACTGAGCCGGGACTGGGAAGAATCTTGGTCACCAGAAATGGGGAAAAAAAGGAACTCGTTAGGCCAGTTACCGATCATCTTTGGATGGCACTCGAAAAGTAAGCGTCTTCTTCATTATAGCCGAAATATTCTACGCGTATTTTGCTCTAAGACTAGGCGAAGCTGTTCCCGCGTTAGTCCAGCCACTTGAACCTTCCTGATCTCAGGAGCAGGGTGCCCAAAGGGCATATCAGATCCGTAGATTACCCGCTCTTCATCAACTTCATCAACTGCTTCCTTGATTTTGCTGTGCATCGGCATCGCCGAGGTTTCTAATATGACATTTTCGTGGTTCTTCGCAATCGCAATGGCTGCGTTAATGTAGACTATGTGACCATGGCCCATGTGCCCCAAGATTATAGTTACGTCGGGGTATACCTCGGCAAGATTTGCGAAATGCCAAGGCAAGGACCATGGGGGATGGCCGCAATGAAATAGCACGGGAACTCGATGCTTACGAGCTCGATCCATTATAGGATAGACCAGCTCTTGATCTGGAAGATATGCATCAATAAGGGGATGCATCTTTATCCCCTTAAAGCCCCATCGGGTGATGGCCTCGTCTATCTGCGCGGTTGCCCTCTCGCCCTCGTGAGGATTAATCCATATCATTCCAAGAAGTTTTCCAGGATATTTTTTGACCGCCTCTAGAGTCAACGTGTTGGGAAGCGAAGAGACTAAACATCTGTTCACTTCGCATTCTTTCATGATGTGTATCATACCCTCAGAGTTCAAGCTGACATTGAACAAGGGAAAGTCGCCGAGGTGAGTATGTGAATCGATGATCATGGGTATTCCCCGACATAATCAGAGTATGTACTCAGTTCTTAACGCTTTGCGCAAAGAAAACAATAGTGGAATGGTGACAGCAATGCTCACTGCGCTTAACGGAAAGAAAGTCACTAAATCTAAATACGCTGCGGGACCGCGTATAGCATAATCATACAGGAAATAGCCAAAGTTCTTTTCAACTGCGCTGAGAATCATGGCGATAAGTTCTGAAGCCCGGGGATTCGTTGAAATCACTCGCCTTAGTTTACCGAGCAAGAAGCCCATGAATCCTC
>Ga0209636_10004236_pt1 | contig 14616 bp, 14 predicted proteins | sample DeeMarSWOR152_54_FD_187464 | JGI IMG/M metagenome (GOLD analysis project Ga0209636, IMG submission 187464) | Marine sediment microbial communities from White Oak River estuary, North Carolina - WOR-1-52-54 (SPAdes) (version 2) | ecosystem: Environmental > Aquatic > Marine > Intertidal zone >...
GAACGATTCTTTGAGAAGGCATTCATTGGAAGGTTTGCTTCACGGGCCAAATCTCTCAAAGGGGTAGGTGTCGTAATGATTGACATTCATGCTCTTCCTAGATTTCCATATCTCGCACAATCTTCCGTTGATGTCAAGCATCTTGCTTGTATTGGGTTTAGCCAGAAGCCCGACGCAGACAGTGTTTTGTCAGATTGTAACGGGTTTTCTTGTCCGGAGTGGTTTTGCCGACTTGAATTATCCCTACCCTATCTTTGGAATATAGAACCCGACCCTGAATCGGTATGGTTCATAGCCTGAAAAATCTGAATGAAAATGCCTTATCTGGGCGTTTCTGCGATAGGTGTTTCCCTCGTAGGTATACTCCACCTCAAGCCAGTACTCTGGATTTTTGTTTAGAATCTTGAATATCTTCAACGCAGTTTTCGAAGACAGGTATGACTCGACCAGAATTCCCTCGTTACAGGCATTCAACGTGCTACCCGTGACTGTGTTCTTTCCGATGTTGTAGACCACCGGAAACTCGACCTCTACTCTCTCGTATTGTCTCTGTTCGGTCCCCATACGCTCTTCAGCCATCATCCTCACCATAGCCCTCTTTTATTTCCGTCGCCTCCCTCTCGTAACTTCGAAGGTTATCCACGGAATCCGATGGAAGGGGGGGCTTGGCAACTCAAAAACCTTGTATCGAAGTCTCGGTGTCCAAGAGGCTCCCACCCCTCAGATCAACACATGCAAGAATCCGTCCACAGCTGTCTCTCAGATCGACATAGGCATCGGTCTGACTCTGATCCGGCCTGGCCCTGGCCGTTCGCAATCATTAAAGCAAATATCTGGGAGATGTCAATACTACTGAGCCAGGTTTCTGACAAACTGGAAAAGACAGCGCTAGGCGCGAATCGGGATTTTTTCCTCATCTCTGAGTCCTTTTGGGGACGTCTCCGTGCTCCTTTTCTTTTCTGCTGGGGTATCGGCATGGCATGGGATATGCAGACCCCATATGAAAAATGATTCACGGAGAGAGACATGAGAGAGTTCCAAAAGAAGGTTGTACCCAGTCTGCTGACCCTTGCGTGCCTTTTGTATATGCTGTCGGGCTGTGCTTCAAGGGCAGCCCATCGGATCGATTCTCTGGAGAAACCTTGGGTGAAGAAAGGAGAAAACCTAATACACCCAGACAGAACCATCATACGACTTGAAAAGCCCAGGTCTCATACGGGAAGACTGACAGCGACAATCAAAGACGACTTCTATGAAGCCATAACACCGACCAAGCTCCTGGCGGCCTGGGGGATTGATGACCGTTCTGCGGTCGTAACGAGGTTCTCCAAGAAATGGGAACCGCGGCGCTCCAGGGGAAGGCTCCATAAGTTGACCATGGAGATGGACTACTATTGTTTTTCTTCTGAATTGGGGTATAAAGCTGGGGGAAAGATAACGACGAGAAGGATCATAATCTACAGATACATGGGGGCCAACGTGACAAACAGGATGGGAGTCGGGATCATGGGATACTCGGATTGCGTTCTCGCACACACCCAGAAGTTCATTGATCTTGTTGATTCTATGTCCTATTAGATAAAGGACACTTGACAAAAAGCTTCCCCGCTGACGCGTAGGGTGTTCTCTTTCTTGCTCACCACCTCCGTTTAAGACTTTCCCTATGCCGTCCCTGATTCGAAGAGATCGGTGTCAACTCCGTGTCGATTGAGGCAACCTCTCCTGAGTGCGATGTAACGTGATGCCGTTCAGAATCGTTGCCCTCCCTCTTCCCTGTGTTGACAACCACTGGTCAATTGGAGATAATATAACGCAAGCAGCTGCAAGTCATTTCGAATCGACCGGACAGGCATTTGCGTCGTCCGACGCATCTTGTGTTTGATTCTTAGCATAAGGATCGCCAGTCCATAGAAAGTCTTTGGGACCCGTTAGCTCAATTAGGCAGAGCAACTGACTCTTAATCAGTAGGTTGGAGGTTCGATTCCTCCACGGGTCACCACCTTTTCCCGGTAGAGTTAAGAGGCTTCGCAAGATGTTTCTTAACTCTTTTTGCGAGAGTGGCGAAACTGGTAGACGCGCTGGATTTAGGATCCAGTGGCGAAAGCCGTGGGGGTTCGAGTCCCTCCTCTCGCATAAACTTTTCTGGGGAATAACGGGTAGCTCAAATTGAAAGGAACGCTTTTTTCTGCGGTGAGAGTGAGGCATGGACATCAGGGTTGAGGATCTGGGACCGACGAGAAAGAAGATTCATGTTGTTGTCCCGGAGAATATGGTAAAGAAAGAGATTGACGGGATTTACCTTCAGCTGAAAAAAACGGCGAAGGTAAAAGGCTTCAGACCAGGGAAAATCCCTCGGCAGATTCTCCAACGGTATTACAGCGACTATGTGAGGGAACAAGCCATCTCCAAACTTATCAGCAATACCTATGGGGGGGCTATCTCAGAGGGTAAGGTCAGTCCCGTGTCTCAACCTAGGTTGGAGAACGAGGAATTGACGGAGGGAAAACCTTTCAAATACTCAGCCGTTGTAGATGTAAATCCTGAGATCGAGGTGAAGGACTATCTTGGGGTTCCTGTGAAAGCACGGAGGATCAGGGTCCAGAAGAACGAGATTACTGCAAGGCTCGATCAACTCCAGAACCTCCATGCCCAATTGAAAACGACAGGGGAGGAGAGGGTTGTCAAAGAGGGAGACTTTGTCCTCATTGATTTCCAGGGTACTATTGATGGAAAGCCTTTCAAAGGGGGAAAGGGCGAGAATGCCTCTGTTGAGATCGGCACCGGGAGAGTCTCAATGGATCTTGAAAAAGGCCTTGTTGGGGCCCGGTGCAACGAGGAGAGAGAAATCGAGATCACTTTTTCTGAAGACCACAAAGAGAGAGAGCTAGCGGGAAAGAGGGCAGTGTTTCAGGTAAAGGTCCGAGAGATCAGGGAGAAGGTGCTCCCTCCTCTGGATGATGAGTTTGCGAAGGATGTGGGGTCTGAGTCCTTGAAGGATCTGGAGAAAAAGATTAGAGGCGAATTGGAAGAGGAAAAGAGACGGCAGATCAATCGGGAATTAGAGAATCAGATCCTTGATTTCATAATTGAAAAGAATGCCTTTGAGGTCCCGCGGAGTATGGTGGACCGAAGGGTCGACACATTGATTCAGGAATTGGAGCTCAATCTGGCTTATCGGGGTGTGGAATTCAAGGCGTCGGGTCTCGATGAAGGGCAATTGAGGGAACAGTATCGGAACAGGGCGATCAGGGAAGTGAAGTCTGGCCTCATTCTGAAGCGAGTTGCAGAACTGGAAAAGGTCGATGTCGCCGAAGAAGAAATTGACGAGAGATTTGAGGAGATTGCCAGGAGGACGAACCAGACAAGGAGCCAGGTTGAGGCCTATTATTCTAAGAACAATCTGGTCGAGAATCTGAAGGCTCAGTTGCTTGAGGAAAAGACACTCCAATTCCTCCTCAAAAAAGCGAAAAGAGCCGGTACCCAAGGGCAGTAACGGAGAGCAAAGATGGCACTCATACCTATCGTTATCGAGAGGGATGGCCGTGGAGAAAGAGCATACGATATCTATTCACGGCTCTTGAAGGAAAGGATTATTTTCATTGGAACGATTGTTGACGATGATGTGGCCAATCTGGTCATTGCACAGATGCTCTTCCTGGAGTCGGAGGATCCGGACAAGGACGTTCATCTGTATGTCAATTCCCCTGGGGGCGTTGTGACGGCGGGGCTTGCCATTTATGACACGATGCAGTATATCAAGCCACAGGTTTCCACGATATGTATGGGACAGGCGGCCAGTATCGCTGCGCTGCTTCTGGCAGCAGGCGAAAAGAAAAAGCGATACGCTCTGCCTCACGCTCGGATACTCATCCATCAGCCGATGGGAGGGTTTCAGGGTCAGGCATCGGATGTCGACATTCAGGCCAAGGAAATTCTGCGCGTGCGAGAGGAACTAAACCGGATCCTCTGCTCTCACACCCAGCAGCCCCTGGAGAAGATCGAGAAGGATACAGATAGGGATTTTTTCATGACGGGCGAACAGGCAAAGGCATATGGTATCATCGATGAGGTTGTTGTGAAGAGGCCACCCCCCCTTGAGTGACACCAATCGCGTGGAGGAACATAATGGCGAAGAACAAAGAGGGTAGCAATCTTGGGCCGGTGCTCCATTGTTCGTTCTGTGGAAAAAGCCAGGACGAGGTAAGAAAGCTCATCGCCGGCCCTACGGTATACATCTGTGATGAGTGTATCGAGCTGTGTAACGAGATTATTGCGGAAGAGACTGAAGAAGAGCAACTGATTTCTGGAAAGGTGGCTGTTCCGAAGCCGGCAGAGATTAAGGCTCGCCTGGACGAGTATGTCATTGGCCAGGAGCGAGCGAAAAAGATGCTTTCTGTGGCTGTCCACAACCACTACAAACGGATCGATTCAAGGGTGAGCCTGGGCGAGGTGGAACTCCAGAAAAGCAACATTCTTATGGTTGGTCCTACAGGATCGGGCAAGACTCTGATGGCTCAGACCCTGGCGAAGATTCTAGACGTTCCCTTTGCCATCGCCGACGCCACCTCCCTGACGGAGGCGGGTTATGTGGGAGAGGACGTGGAGAACATCATTCTGAGTCTTCTCCAGACCGCGGATTATGATGTTGAGCGCTGCCAGCGGGGAATCATCTATATCGATGAAATCGACAAGATCTCCAAGAAATCGGACAGTCCGTCCATCACACGAGATGTGTCAGGAGAGGGGGTCCAACAGGCCCTCCTCAAAATCATCGAAGGTACCGTTGCCAGTGTTCCGCCAAAGGGGGGCAGGAAGCACCCTCAGCAGGAATTTGTTCAGATCGATACAACCAACATCCTCTTTCTGTGTGGAGGTGCATTTGTCGGATTGGACAAGATCGTCGAGCAGAGAGTGGGTGGTAAGACCATGGGATTCGGGGCCGATGTCAGGGCCAACAAGGAGCGGGAAGGCTTATCCATTCTGGCCGAGGTTCAACCAGAAGATCTTTTGAAATTCGGGCTCATTCCTGAGTTCATCGGGCGGCTGCCCGTCATTGCGACACTCGATGAATTGAGTATCGATGCCTTGGTTGATATCTTGGTCCGACCTCGAAACGCCCTGGTCAAGCAATATCAAAAACTCTTCGAACTAGAAGATGTTAGTCTCAAGTTCACAGACGGCGCCCTCAAAGCCGTGGCCAGGGAAGCCGTCAGGAGAAAATCTGGTGCTCGGGGGCTCCGGGCTATCCTCGAGAACGTCATGCTGGATATCATGTACGACATTCCATCCGAGAGGAATATTCGAGAGTGTATCGTCAGTGAGGAGGTAATCGAGAACAGCGAAAACCCGATCATTCTATACGAGAGCGAGGCTGAGGTCGCCTGATTTTTTCCTAATCTTCCGGCCTTAAAATCCGATATGTAAAGTGAGATTCAAAGCCGGAGGATGTGGAGTTGAAGGATCAGCCTCGTGCGAAAACTTCCCGTTCAAAGTCTAGCCGAATCGATATTCTTCCGCTTCTTCCCCTGCGAGACATAGTTGTTTTTCCTCGAATGGTGATCCCCCTCTTCATCGGAAGGGAGAAGTCTATCCGCGCCTTAGAGTTTGCAATGGACCAGGGAAAACAAGTGATTCTCGTGGCTCAGAAGGATCCCCGGCAACTCGATCCTTCAGATGATGATGTTTACAGAATAGGCGTCGTCGGGTCCATTGTCCAATTGCTCAAACTCCCAGATGGAACCATGAAGGTGTTGATGGAGGGGCATGAGAGGGTGGAGATCCTTCGGCTTGTTGCCAGGGAAGATTTCCTCCAGGCAGAGATTCTGCCCGTTCACTCCGGTGTTTTATTCTCCCATGAAGCAGAGGCTTTGATTCGAACGGCGAATGCCGTTTTCGAGAACTATGTCAAATTGAATCCGAAAATCCCCTCTGAAATTCTGGAGACAGTCTGCGAAATCAGAGACCCTGGCATGCTGGCTGACCATTTGGTGGCACATTTCAGCGTGAAGCTCGCAGACCGCCAGAAACTGCTGGAAACTGTCAGTCCAACGGACCGGTTGGAACGCCTTCTGGGATTCATGGAAGGAGAGATCGAGATCCTCAAGGTAGAAAAAAAGATTATGTCTCGGGTCAAGAAACAGGTGGAGAAAACGCAGAAGGAGTACTATCTAAACGAACAGATGAGGGCCATCAAAAAGGAACTTGGTGAGAGAGACGATTTCCTCGGTGAACTCAGAGAACTCGAGAGTCGAATCAAGAGGAAACGACTATCCAGGGAGGCCTCTCAGAAGGTGGAAAAGGAGTTTAAGAGGCTTAAGTTGATGTCGCCGAGTTCCGCCGAGGCGGCGGTGGTGCGGAATTACATCGAGTGGCTACTTTCTCTTCCGTGGGATAGTTGCACCGAGGAAAAGATGGACATCGAGGAAGCGGAGCGTGTGCTGGAAGCGGACCACTACGGTCTAGAAGACGTCAAGGAGAGAATTCTGGAATACCTGGCCGTTCAGAGGCTCGTAGACAGGATTAGAGGCCCTATTCTCTGCTTTGTGGGTCCTCCTGGAGTTGGGAAGACATCGCTTGCAAGATCCATTGCCCGGGCCACAGGGAGAAACTTTGTTCGTCTCTCTTTAGGCGGGGTGCGAGACGAGGCCGAGATAAGGGGACATCGGCGGACCTATGTGGGGTCGCTCCCCGGTAAAATCGTACAGTTCATGAAGAAAGCCCGTTCCTCCAACCCTGTGTTTCTTATGGATGAGGTGGACAAAATGAGTGCCGACTTTCGGGGAGACCCATCGGCGGCTCTCCTCGAGGTCTTGGATCCCGAACAGAATCACAGCTTCAATGATCATTATTTGGATGTAGACTACGATCTCTCCAGGGTCATGTTCATCACAACCGCCAACACTCTTCAGGCCATCCCACCGCCGCTGCGGGATCGGATGGAAGTGATTCGAATTGCGGGATATACCGAGCCCGAGAAGATCAGCATTGGCAAGAGGTTCTTAGTTGTGAAACAGCGGAAGGCCCACGGGCTTTCGGACAAGAATGTTCAGTTTTCCGACGGGGCGATTCGAAGAATCGCTCGGCTCTATACACGGGAGGCAGGTGTCAGGGACTTGGAGCGGCAAATCGCCTCGATTTGCCGGAAAGTGGCAAAACGTGTGCTTCGGGAGGGGCGTGAAGCCCAGGTTAAGGCTACGGCCAGGAATCTCGAGAGATTCCTCGGGATTCCAACCTACCGACACGGAAAGGGAGAAAAGAAGGATCAGATTGGCATGGTCAACGGCCTTGCATGGACCGAGGCGGGGGGAGAGCTGCTGGTCACCGAGGCCACCGTCATGCCTGGTAACGGAAATCTCATCATCACAGGCAAATTGGGCGATGTCATGAGAGAATCAGCTCAAGCGGCCATGAGCTACGTTCGCTCTCGGGCGAAAACCCTTGGTCTGGAAAAGGACTTTTACCAGAATGTAGATCTCCATGTCCACATTCCCGAGGGTTCGATTCCCAAAGACGGTCCTTCTGCAGGGATTACAATTGCCGCGGCTATTACATCTGCCCTCACCCGGGTGCCTGCCCGAAGCAGCGTAGCCATGACTGGTGAGATAACCCTGAGGGGTCGGGTGCTTCCCGTGGGCGGCTTGAAGGAGAAGATTCTCGCAGCCCATCAGGTCGGAATCAAGACCGTTTTTGTACCCAAGGAGAATGAAAAGAACTTCCAAGAGATTCCCCCAAAGATTCTAAAGGCTGTCAAACTCGTTCCCATTGCCCACATGGATGAGGTGCTGGAAAGATCCTTGGTCCCAAGAGATTCCAAGAATCTTCTGAAGAAGAAGGGGATAAGGGAAAAGGCCCTCTTTACACCTCTGATAAGAGCTGCCGCCGAGAACCAGGTCGTAAAGCACTAGTTCCCGCTGAGAAATGCTCCTTTTTCTCACTGCACGAAGTTTCTGACCCGTTCTAGGCTTTGGTCGTTCTAGCTTCTAAGCGTGGCCTTGGGGCCTCGATCAGTAGAAGTTTATCCCTACGGGATTCGTCTGATCCTTACAGTTAATCATTTCGAAGGACTCCCTTGGCCAGGAGAGATGACTCGAGAGAACTCCGGGCGGTTTCGTGCAGAACATGAGATGCAAGCCACCCATGGTCAATTTCTGGTCAGAAGTGACAAAGAGTGTCGTTTCAGGGGTTTTCTGAATGTGTGAAGATAGAACCGAAGTCTTTTGTTTTCAAGGGATTACACGATCTTTTTCTGGTGGTACGAGAATTGCTTCCCTACTAAACCAAAATCAAGTTCCCAATATCCGATAAAGGCAAACTACTCCGAAAGGGTAGGACGCAAAGTCACCGGCCTAAGATCTCACACGGTGAGACCATGGTGGCGGGACTGCCGAAGGCATCGGGAAGTTATAGTGAACCCATCCCTTCGGATGGGTTTTTTGTTGAAGATGAGTCAATCTCCGAGATGTATGGGTTTGAGAGAATACCCATTGGTCAAGTGGCAGAGCACTAAGAGTCGCGGGAAATGAAAAGAATCTACTTATCAACGATATTCATCATTCTCACTACGATAATCGTCTGCACAGCTATTGCCGAGAACAAGTACGTTAAGATCACTGGAGAACGAGTCAACCTTCGCTTGGCTCCAAATACCTCCTCCGCTATCGTTGCCACAGCCCAAGAAGGCGATGTGTTTGAACTGCGTGGCGAATCGCGGGAGTGGTATAGGATCAGCATGTTCTCTGGAGAATGGCGATACGTCCATAAGTCATTGGCTGAACCCACAGCCTATGTCATCTCCTTACCGAGAAAATCTTCCACACGCCGCGACATTTTCAGAGCTCTGCTGCGCGCGGAGGATCGCGCTCAAGCACAAGCAGACAAAAAGTATCCCCTGGTAGACAAGCGTGGACGCCCGATTTCAGAGAATCTGGAAAAAAACTTTGAGTACACGCGATTGTTAGATGGTCGGTACAAATTGAAAACAATGCACAAGTTTGGTGTGGACCCACCAATCTATAAGAAGATAGTCGCCGAGGGTGTGAGAAGCCATTGGTTTGAGTAACGAGATTGTTTTTTGGAAGGCATTCTTCCCTAGCAAGGGTGTGGATCCTTCGCTCCTGAAGGGAAGATTATGATGGCCTAATTTTGATCTTAGCACTAAATATCCATGACGAACGCCCCTTCAGCAGATCAATTCTATCTGCTTATCAGGAAACGAGAGGCTCGCACTTCCATAGGAAGAAACCCTAATCTCATACCTCAGTCCACAGTTGCACCGGCCGAGGAATTCCTTACAATAGGGGATCATGTCTCTAATCCTTGCCACGCTCGCGATCTCTTCTCCACAACTGGGGCAAACGATTCGTCCCGTCCTGATGATCACGTTATCATGGGCAAGATCGATGGAATCGCGAGGCGGGGCGACAAAGCGATTCAGGGCCATCCAGTCTCCGTTCTTGATCTCTTTGATTGAGATGCCCAGTTCAAAGCCTCGACCTTGAGAATGGATCACATAGACCACTTCTCCCTTGAAGCTGACCAGACTCTCTTCGAGGGCTATGTCGATATGGAGTACTTCTTTCGGCTCAACGCGGAAAGTATTTTGCAGTCTTACGCCTCCCAGGCTGACGTTCACGCACCTTGAGGGTTTTTGGTCAAACGGTCTTCCGTGGTCGTCAAAGCGCGTGTAGACGACCGGATAGATCATATTACGTCTAACCGAAACCCTTCTATCCTGAACCGGAGGCCTGTATTCCATCCCGTTTCCTCGTGAATTGTTTTCAGGCCACGACGGTATGGTAGCTTTGTCTTGCAGGCCTAGTTTAGCAGGATACACTCTATTGTCAAGAAAAAAATGCTGTTTTCTAAGGCGTTTTCAATATTCCACACCGGTCATTCAAGAACATCGATCCATTGCATTCTCCTCGATTGAGTCGAAAAGGCGACCGGATTCTCACGGAGTCACAATTTCCCTTGACTTACACTCTGGATTTGTTGTAATGGCTGAGATGATATCAGGAAAGGGAGGTGTCCTAAATGGCTAAGGGGTATATCTATGAACATGTGGTTACCCCGCGGGACGTAACGGCGCAATCAATTGTTTACGACGAATCCTACTTGGAATGGGCTTGTACGGCAAGGGAGCGCATGATTGTCGAACACCTGGAGGCTCGGCCTCGGTTCCTCGTGGGTGAGACGTACTTACGGTATCTCACCCCGGCGTACCTGTACGATCGAGTAGAGATCCGAGTGAGCGTGGGTGACCACAGCATCGAAAAGGGACGGGTTAAGCTAGAGTTTCGCTTCAGCAACAAGGCGAGCGGGCAGATGGTGGCAGAGGGATACCAGGTCATCTTCTTCCATGACTTCGAGACTGGTAAGCGTATGGCGATCCCCGATGAGTTTCTCAAATTAGCCGATATCGGAACCTTGGAGGAATTGTGATATCTCCTTGCCGAATCGCTGCCGGAAAAATGGCATAGGCTGATTCGAAAAGAATCAGATTCTTGGCAGGTTAACCCGTACGTGTGGCTTTGCTCTTCAGAAGAAATAAGCTCTTCTCAGGGATGAGCAGGATTCACCTACGATGACGGTACTATCTCTTTGCCGCCATTGATTGACACCCTCCTCATGTCCACCTTATAATCAGCCCTGGATCATTTACACGGGGGAACTCCTGTGCCATCAGAGACCTTCCAGCGAAGGTTGACTGCGATTCTTAGTGCGGACGTGAAGGGATATAGCCGCCTCATGGGTGAGGATGAGGAGACAACCATCCGGACCCTGACCACCTACCGTGAGGTGATGACCGAATATGTCCAGAAGCATCGAGGAAGAGTGGTCGATTCTCCGGGTGACAACCTGCTCGCTGAGTTCTCCAGTGTTGTGGATGCAGTGCAGTGTTCAGTAGAGATCCAGGAAGAGCTCAAATCGAGGAACACTCAGCTGCCTGATGACCGCAGGATGGAGTATCGCATCGGAGTCAACCTTGGAGATGTGATCGTTGAGGGAGAGCGGATCTATGGGGATGGGGTCAATATAGCAGCCCGGTTGGAGAGCCTGGCAGAGGGAGGAGGTATCTGCATCTCGGGAAGTGCTTATGAGGAGGTCGAGGGCAAGCTTGCCTTGGGCTTCGAGTATCTGGGAGTGCAGACCGTTAAAAATATCAAGAAGCCTGTCCGGGTATATCGGGTTCTGCTGGAGCCCGAGGCTGTGGGATCGCTGGTCTACAAAAAGAGAAGAGACGATCCGACACATCGGCGGACAGCGACTTTGGTTGTGGTGGCGGTCCTGATTGCTGGAGCTGTGGCCGTGGCAGTCTGGAACCACTTTTTGCGACCTGAGACTCCGACGCGAGTGATTCCCTCAGAGGAGATGCTGGTGTTTGAGTTGCCCGACAAGCCCTCCATCGCCGTGCTACCGTTTGTCAACATGAGTGGTGACCCCGAACAGGAGTATTTCAGCGACGGGTTAACCGAGGATCTCATCACCGACCTGTCGAAAATCTCAGGCCTGTTCGTCATAGCTCGCAATTCTGTGTTTGCGTACAAGGGTGAAGCGGTGAATCCCGGAAGGGTGGGGCAAGAACTCGGGGTCCTGTATGTGTTGGAAGGAAGCGTGCGCAAGGCTGGTGATCGCGTCCGAATTACGGCTCAACTGGTGGACGCCAATACGGGTGGACACCTTTGGGCGGAGCGGTATGACCGGGATCTGAGGGACATTTTTGCATTGCAAGATGAAGTTACGCAGAGAATCGTGGCAGCTCTCGCGGTGAAGCTAACCCAGGATGAACAAGAGCGCCTAATGCATAGGGGAACTGATAACCTGGAGGCTTACGATTTCAGCCTGCGCGGCTTGGAGTATTATTTTCATCGAACGGAAGGGGCGAATTCTCAGGCGCGACAGATGTTTGAGAAAGCCACTGCGCTGGACCCGATCTATGCATGGGCTTATTCACGGCTAGGTTGGACGCACCTGACGGAGTGGTCTTTCGGATGGAGTCAGGACCCTCAGTCGTTGGAGCATGCCTTTGACCTGGCTCAAAAGGGCCTTGCCCTGGACGGTTCACTGCCCGACGCTCATTGCCTGTTGGGCAATATCTATCTGTGGAAAATGCAGCATGACCGGGCCATCCTGGAGCTAGAAAAGGCCGTTGCTCTCAATCCCAACTATGCTGATGGCTATGCGGGTCTTGGGGATATTCTGACCTGGGCTGGAAGGCCAGAGGAAGCCATAGGGTGGATAGAGAAGGCGATGCGCCTCAACCCCCGTCATCCAGTCTGGTACTTATGGGGTTTAGGCCATGCATATTTCTCGGCTGGGCAGTATGATGAAGGCGTTACCGCATTCAAGAGAACGCTCAACCGCAATCCTAATTTCTGGCCAGCCCACGCTTATTTGAGTGTTAGTTATATTGAGTTAGGACGGAAGGAGGAGGCCCGGGCCGAAGCGGCAGAAGTACTGAGGATGAATCCCAGCTACTCTTTAGAGACTCTTAGACAGAGGCTTCCCTACAAAGATGAAGCCGTGTTGGAGGGCGTGTTAGCGGCCTTTGGCAAGGCAGGGCTGAAGTGACCGTATGCGGTGGTCAAGCTGCCCTCTTCAGCCAAAGGAAAAACTAAAACAGTACCCGGCACTGCGCCAGTTCATGTTGGGTAACCACATGTTCAGTGGGGGATGTAAACGGCCCAGCTGCCATGGCCGAGACGCAGAAGAGACCCTCGGCTCTGTTATTGATTCCACATTATCAAACTTGACTTTCTTGCGTCACTCTTTTCTTTCGGGCTCAGTTTAAAGTTGTAGTTGTAAACGGCACCTTCCCAGTCGCCGTAGATTGGATTGGGAAGCACGATGAACTTCTTGCCGAACTCCTCCTTTAGCCCATCCACAGCAGCCAGTCTTTCATCGACTCCTTTCTTCCTAAAAATGCTATCAAAATCGTTTAGATTATCACCAATGAGCAAAACGATTCTGTGATTCTCCCGAACCTTCTGTCTTCTCGGTTCCTTATCTGACGTGTCCTCTTTTAACAACATGTGCATATCCACCACCTGGGGAAAACCCAAGGCTTTCAAGTTCGTCATGGTGGCTTCTTTGAATTTAGCTTTCCTGTTGGAAACATAGAAGACGTCCGCTCCCTTTTCTACAACGTGATTCAAAAATTCAACTGCCCCTGGAAGGGCTTCGGCCTTGGCTTCATTTATCCATTCGGCCCAACCGGTGGGATACCCGAAATCTTTGCCAATGTGCCCAGCGTCACATGGGCTGTTATCTAAGGCGGTCTCATCAATATCAACAACAACAGCCCTCTTTTTCTCCGAAGTCCCTTTTTCAAGATCAATATCAAACAACAATCTCGCTATATTATACGCTTGATAGGAAATCGCCCGCATTTCGGCTGATTTCTGGTACCATAAGGTTCCCATTACCAGTTGTTCATTTAAGTCCCGGGTCGTGTAACTCTGCGTCTCCGCGTTTGTATTTCCGGACACGGTAAGGAACATCATTGCCAACAACATCACTAAAAGAACACTTTTCGAGATTCGTTTTCTCATTTTGAAACCTCCTTTTTGTGAAGTTTTGGTTACTGAAAGCGCCTAGCGGTTCAGCTTTAGCCTATCTCAGCCCCCGCAACGGCGTCAGCGTGAACATTCCCATCCTAGCAGACCTGGAGAGGGTGTCAAGGATTTTTTGCATGGCTTCCAGGACCGGATCAGCCCTGCATCTCTTCGGTCTAGGCATGGTGTGGGGAACTCACCTTCACGAAAGCTCCATTCCCTACGCCAGCCCTAAAAGGTGTATGAAAATTTCACAACCTTCACAAATTCCTTGACTTCCCCTGAGGATCTGGTTAAATGGGTTACGAGTATCCAACTCTGGGGGGACATGATGGAAAGAAGAAACCACCCGAGAGTAGAAGGATCTCACCCTGCCCTTTGTTTCAGCGATATTTATTCAAGCCCCAAAGTTGCCATGGCTGTTGACCTCAGCATGGGAGGAACCAGAATAGAGACCCCGCACACTCTCATAATGGGTGAGAGACTTCAGATCACCATTGCCATCCATTCACAGGTGATCAAATGCAGGGGTGAGGTGGTCCACGTCTTGGAGTCGATAAGCGATAGACCAAAGGCCGGTATTCGATTTGAAGAATTGTCACGACACGACAAGCTCTATCTGAGACAGTACCTCTCTTACGTCATGGAACAGCGGGCCTAAAAGAAAAAAAGAGACTTTCTATTCCTCGTATTGAATCTCTCATCCTTCAACATGCTTGAGATCGAAGCACTAATCGAACTTCTGGATGAGAAAGATATTATCACCAAGGATGAGTTGATGCAAAAGTGCAAGAAAATGAGGGGAAGGATTTCGGGGAGGTAGTGGTTATTTCAATCGGGATTCGTCTGCTTCGAAATGTGAGAAAAGGCCATAAGAAATGAGATTCTTTGACAAGATGAAAGGAATTGCTCAAGAAACTCGAAAACGCAACAAAATGGAGGAGGACAAGGAAAACCTTGAGAGGGAAGCTCTCGGTGAAGAAAGCGAACCGAGGCAAGGTGGAATTACTGCGGAAGAAGTACTGCTGGGTCGGAAGGAAGAGGGTCAAAAGAGGGAAAGAGG
>Ga0209636_10004237_pt1 | contig 14615 bp, 15 predicted proteins | sample DeeMarSWOR152_54_FD_187464 | JGI IMG/M metagenome (GOLD analysis project Ga0209636, IMG submission 187464) | Marine sediment microbial communities from White Oak River estuary, North Carolina - WOR-1-52-54 (SPAdes) (version 2) | ecosystem: Environmental > Aquatic > Marine > Intertidal zone >...
CCAGCGGACACAAAAAACCGTGCCGCTGATTTCAACGTTCGAAAATGGCAGCATTAGAGGAAATCATCACAATTGAAGAGATCTGTAGTCTGCGAACCCCGACACAGTTCTTGGAGTGGTTCGAAGACAAACTCCGCGAAATAAAGGAAAGAAACGTCATAAATGATCAAGTCATCCTCCGAGAGGGTATCGCCAAATTTTTCTATGAAGAGGTATTTCCATTGTATCGCCTTCTTCAGAACAAGAAAGATGCATGGAGTAATTTAAAGTTTAAGAATGTGTACGGGAACCAGTCTTTCGATGTTGAAATCTTTGGTTCAAAAGAATATGAGCTTCCATCTTTCCTAGAAATAACCATAGCGGACCAAAAGTATGAAGATCACTTGCGTATGTGGTATTTCGCAGAACACGGGCATGTTTGTATGACTGGTCCCGTGACATATACTGGAACCAAGAAAACGGGGCTAAACGTATCAGTTGCAAATGAAGCGCGTCAGCACGCAGAAATGAACCAGGAAAAGAAAGATCTGATCAGGATCGCAATTACCGGAAAGACATCGAAGTCATACCCAGAAAACACGGGGTTACTTGTGTATTTTGATGATTATGTGGCCTTCAGTAGGTACAAAGATAAGGCAGTAATGGATGAGTTTCTTGATGAACTCGACGTGGATTGGACAGATAAATTTTCGGCTTTATATTTAGTAGGCGCGTCGGGAAATCAAATATGGGAAAGATACAGAAGCGAACAAGAGGCTTGACCGAATGCGGTTCCTCCGGCGTTCCACTGCATCGGTCAGCTTCACGTTCGCCTAAATAAATATGGATCATGACATTCACGACTTCATCCGTAGGTCGCAAAAAGAACTACAGGAAGAGTATGATCGGATCCAGAAACGGGCTACTGAAGATCCCGGAACCGCTGGAGACCAAGGCGAGGAAAACTGTGACAAATGGGGTCGGGCCAAGCTAACTGATTAAAATGCTTGAAATTATGGAAATAATGTGGCCTGATTTTTAGGCTATATCACCGTTTTTGCGGTCAAAAAGAGGATTATTAACGCGAATCCATGGCGAGAGCGAAAAGACACTATATTCCGGGACACATCTGGCATATCACCCACCGATGCCATAAGAGGGAATTTCTCCTGAAGTTTTCGAAGGACCGGCGAAGATGGCTTCAGTGGCTCTATGAGGCCAGGCGGCGCTATGGTCTGACAATCCTGAACTATATGCTCACCTCCAACCACATTCACCTTCTTGTCGTGGACGATCGTGACAGAGAGATCATTCCGAGATCCATACAACTCATTGCAGGTCGAACGGGACAGGAATACAATCAAAGGAAAAATCGCAAGGGAGCATTTTGGGAGGATCGATACCACGCAACAGCAATAGAAGGAGGAGAGCATCTTTTCCGTTGTATCGCATATATCGATCTAAACATGGTGCGTGCCGGCATTGTGCATCATCCATCGCAGTGGCTATTCTGTGGTTACAATGAAATCCAGAACCCCAGGAGAAAGAACGTGCTGATTAATTATGACAAGTTGAGGGAATTGGTTGGTGTTGAAACCTATGACCAGGTAAAGCACTATCACAAGGGTTGGGTGGAGGAGTATCTTGGCGACGGGAATAACCACCGTGAGGAGAAATGGACCAAGAGTATCGCTGTTGGTAGCAAAGGGTTTGTTGAATATGTAAAGTCTGCCCTAAGCGCTCTTGCCAAAGGAAGAGAGTCCAAGGAGGCAGGAGACAGCTATCAGCTTCGAGAGCCTTCAGCTCTCTATGGTGGCCATTTTGGGGTCAAAAATGAAGGTATAGGGCCTGAAAATACCTATTATTGGAGCGTTTATGATGAATAATCAATGAGATAGTTTGGCCCGACCCCGAATTAAACGAATTAAAAATTAAATTAACTGCTTTAATGGGTGACCCCTTTCTTTCGTTCTCTATAGGCGTCAGATAATTTTTTAGAAAATTATACAGAAACTATAGAATTACTTGTTAGGCGCCAGCCGTCCGGGGTCCATTTCGAGTCCGGAGGAAATAATGCCCAACCAGTCGTCTTCATCCGAAAGCACCAAGGGGGAGATCCCTGTCGGCCTCTACAGGCGCATCGTTGAAGGGCTTGAACAAAAACCGGCATATCTACTTGTTTTCGCGATTTCAGCGCTCTTTGTTCTGTCTGGGCTCGGGAGTTCGATAACGGCCATAGTGCACAGCGACCTGCAATTTGGGATACTGGCAGTCGTCAGCTTTGCTCTCGCACTAATTGCCGCAGTGGTCGTGGTACGGCAAGTAGAGCGGAACGGGCAGGATACAACTTCCGAAGCACGACCTCCAATTACAGATTTGGAGAGTCTATTACTGAAATACCTGAATGAATATTTCTATCCTCATACGCCAAAGGCTATAGCATCGGAAGCGCCGAAAATCACGATGTACCAAGAGGTAGGAAACTACTCAATTGAAGAAGTGCGTCTTGTTTTGGATGCACTTGTTGCACGGAATCGTGTAGAAAAGCAGACGGGCCCCGAAGGCGAAGAACAGTATAGTGCGTTCGACTAGCCGAACAGAGTGCGTGCAATAATTCTGCCTTGGTCAGAGGTGCATGGTATGCACCTAACACAACCATCGAGCGCGATCGGGTAACCGCTGCCCGGCTTTCCCGGCGGCTCATGGCTGACGTTGGGCAGCAGAACACAGGAGTCAAATGTGAGTGACACGGATAGCAGACTTCGTGAAGACGTCGTAATCAGCGTCGAAAGAATGATGCGCTTTTGTCTTCTGGCACAGATGACGTTCGAATACGCTTCAGGTGATACAAAGGCCCTGCCCCTCCATCTGACTCGGTTTGGCGTGCTGGTGTTTGAGACGGCTAGCTTTCTTTATTCTCTCTTTGAAGACAGACGGGACTCGATCAACTTACTGAATGTCTGGCAGGGCTTTGACCATCCATTCAGGGATGAGCTGCAAAACTATGTGACGAGACTGAGTCCCTTCAAGGAAGAGTTGCGGTTTGTGCGTAATCGTGTCGGCTTCCATGGGAGCCTCAATCGAAGTCATGAACAAGCTGGACTGGGTATCTTTAATGTGAATAGTTCACGCGCACGTGACTTTTCGCGTCTGGTCCGGGATATGCAGCAGCTATGTCTGCGTATGATCGCTTGGTATATGGAAGGAATGGACAGCTCCGCACGGCCTGCCGAGATGTGGAAGGAATTCGTCGCTGAGATGCAAAGCCGCTCACGAAAGCAGGGGGCTGCATGACATGTCTGATGATGTACCTCTGCCCAACCAGACAAATGCAGCCGACCGCTTAACGCGTCGGCTGATTTGCAACGTTAACTCTTCAAAGTGAAGAAATGCAGATAGTGAATCTTAAAGATGAACTCAACCACTTGGTCACTTTAGCAAGCTGGCACCATGACGAATGGGGTTATCTGAATCCGGACGCAACCCTGGAAGAACGTATTGAGGAAATGAAGAGGTGCCTGGGGCCAGAATTTATCCCGACAACCTATATTGCTAAGGACGATGAGTTGTTAGGTTCCGCAGCCATTGTCGAGCACGACATGGATACAAGGCAAGAGCTAAGTCCATGGCTTGCAAGTGTTTATGTAGCACCACAATTTCGCAGAAAAGGCATTGGTTCGAAACTGGTCTTGCATGTTATGAACCAGGCCAAAGAAAACGGTGTAGAAACTGTGTATCTTTTTACTCCGGATGAAGAGCAATTCTATGCGCATCTAGGATGGAAGCCCTTTGAAAAGACCAGATACCGCGGGTACGCCGTAACTATTATGAAGGTGAATTTGCAATCGAAGAGCTAATTGAAAAGGGGTTTGACCCCTTTCCGCATTACTTTAAGGTGGTGACGGAATTTCCCATGACCAGATCGGGCAAGGTCCAGAAGTTTAAGCTGGCTGAGATGGCGAAAAAAGAATACCAGTACCTGGAGTAATAAAGGATCAAGCTGAATAGGTATGGGCTGGCCTACGAGGAAGTGCCAGCAAGAGCACAGGTCCTGCTGTAAAAATAAGGTCAGGGGTTAACCCAAGGGAAACACGTGTTGTTTTAGAACCTCCGTCCCATCCTCATGGAAAGTTGGTCTAAAAGGGGAGCGCCTATCTTTCCTTTATAGGCAGCTTTACGGTAAAGGTTGTTCCTTTATTGAGTTTGCTCTCAAAGGATATTGTTCCTTTGTGTTTGATTATAATTCCATGGCTCACTGCCAGGCCAAGGCCCGTTCCATTTTGATCTGACTTGGTAGTGAAAAAAGGTTCAAATATCTTCCCAATATCTTCAGGGGGAATTCCGCAGCCAGTGTCTGCAAACTCTATTTCAACAAAGCCATCCCTTAGAAAGGATTCTACACGCAACTTACCCCCATCTCCCATGGCTTCGGCAGCATTCAGGGTAAGGTTTAAGAAAACCTGCTGAAGCTGCGATTTATCTCCCATTATTGGCGGCAGATTGGAAGCGAGTTTTTTGGTGATCTCTATATTCTGAAACAGGGACTGGGTTTCAACCAAAGAGAAAATTTCTTCAATAATATCATTGACATATACAGACTCGATCTCAGGTTCACGCTGCCTGGAAAAATCCAGCAATGCCTTTACAATCCCTTTACACCTTTGTGCTTGATTGCCTATTTTCTCCAAATTTCTATATGCGGGACTATCCTTAGGTAAGTCTTCTAAGGCAAGGCTGCTGTACATGCTAATCCCCCCAAGGGGATTGTTAAGCTCATGGGCCACGCCGGCAGCCAATCTTCCGATAGAGGCTAGCTTGTCTGACTGTACTAATTGTATCCTCGCCTTTTCTAACTCTTTTTCCGTCTTTATCTTGGGTCTCAAGTCCTGAAAGATTGCCATGGAGGCAATTTCTTTGCCTTCTTCGTAGATAATAGAGGCAGTCATTTCCACAGGGATCTCTTCTCCAGAGGAATTAATAACCGTCATTTCGGTGGTATGCAATTTACCTACACCGCCGTAATCGGGGCTCCGCAATTTCTTCATGACGCTCCTGGCTCCACCTGGGGTATAGTGATACTCTGCAATGCTTTTACCCACGGCGACCCTGTCCGTGTAACCAAATAGCTTCCGGGCACTTTCATTCATTAAAAGAACGACCCCTTTCATATCGGCGACCACAATGGCATGAACCGAGCTCTCAATAATGTTCTCAAGAAACTCTTTGGTTTTCTTGAGATCCGCTTCCATAACCTTTGATCTGGTAATATCTTTGATGGTGACGACGATGTAGTCCACTTCTCCGTCATCATTCAACAAGGGCGAGTAAATCAGATCTTCGTAAAAATCCGATCCGTCTTGTCGTAACGTTTTCTTTATCTTGCTGATGCGTCTCTTTTCGGACAATAAGATATCTATAGGGCACTCCCCCTCTGGACATGACTTATCGGATTGGAAAAGAACTTGGTGACATTTTTTACGGAGAACGTCCTCTTTCCTCAATTCATGCTTCTCAAAAAACTCTCTGTTTGCATCAAGAACAGTCATATTTGGATTAAAAATAACAACAGGAAATGAAAGTGATTCACAAAACTTTATGAACTTGTTTTGTAATGTGAGGTCCCTCATGGTTACACTTCTCGCAATTTTTTCTACTCATAGTTCCTTCGTTCCCTCGTTTTCCCATTCCGGAACGAAGGGAATCTACATTCTGTCTATTTTCGTGACAGCGCCTTCTCAACATATATCAAAAGATCGTCAGGGGGGACAGGTTTCTGAAGCAAAAAATCACAGGCCAGCCATTCATCCTGAGGATATGAGTCCCACGGTCCCTTCAGGTCAACAGAGGTAATCATAATCCTCGGTTTGTTTTTGGTCTCCTTGTCTTTGGCTAAGGCATCGACAACATTCGATCCCTCGCTATAGGTTTCCATCATCAGGTCTATTATATAAAGATCAGGATCGTCTGACTTGGATTTTTCGAGCCCCTCTTTTCCACTTAACGCCTCTACGACCTCGTATCCTGCTGATTTCAAAATAATACCCGTAGACCGGATAAAATCGGGATCATCATCAATGATCAGTATCTTCTTACGCGTTTCATTCATAATAACCCCCTATTCTATTGACCCAAAGATCAAATCCCCCCTAAATAAGGTAGCAGGGTCACTTCACATGACAAAATAACACGAAACCGCCAAAAATATTATAGTTTATTTAATGCATTGACAATTTCTATAGCCCCAAGCCCAACGGGGCAAGCATCAGAACATCTGCCACAGCCCACACATCCGGACTCATTATAGTTAATGATGTCAAACTTAAACTTATGCTCATGTCTCCTTGCCAATCTTGACCACTGGGTCGGCCTCGGGTTATGCCCGCTTGTCTCTCGTGTAAAACCGGCGTGCAAGCACGCATCCCAGCTTCGATACCTTATATATCCCCCTTGAGAAGGGAGATCATACACATTGAAGCAAGTACACGTTGGGCAGACATAGACGCAGCCTCCGCAGTTAATGCATTTGTCCGCCAACTCCTCCCAGAAGGCTTCATCAGGTTTATCCTCCTTAAGGGCATCAATAGCCCTTTCGACCCCGGGTCTATTATGTTGTGAGTTTAGGGCCTCCTTCTTTATATCTTCAACCTTTCCCCTATCTTCTTGAACCCCTTCCTCAAAGTAACTGTTTGCAAGAAGTTCCTCTCCTCTTGCGCTCCCAGCAGTGGCTATATAATAATCTCCAGCATCAAACAATTGAAGATCATATCCACTTTCCAGATAAGGCATTGCTCCGGCATCAATACAGAAACATGTATTGCTCGGGGGTTTATTACAGGCCACAACAATAGTGGTCATTTTCTCTCTTCTTGCCATATAGTGAGGGTCAATCAAGTTATCTCGGGTCATGAATCTGTCAGTAAATTGAATGGCCTTCATTTCACAGGCCCTTATGCCAAAGACCAATGTCCCTGTAGAGTCTATAATCTTTGAGATCTTGTCTGTCCTGAAGGACGTTATCGCTTCTGCCTGGGGGAATAAAACCGTTTTTGCAGAGATCGTTGTTTTACCGAGATCTCCTCTATATTCGCCCTCTCCCAGTGGCATGAGTATTAAATCTCTGCCCTCCACCCACTGGGGGCAGTAGACCTGCTCGGTCTTATTCATGACCTTGAGAAAGGGCAGGACATGATCTTTCTTTAACCTTTTCACTAGATCCTCCTGATGCTGACAGCACAACTTTTGAACTCGGGTATCTTGGCTACGGGGTCTATAGCACAAATGGTCAACTCGTTAATATTTTTCTCACTGTAGTGAAACGTGCTGAAAACAACACCTTCTGGAAGATCCAGTGTTGTCATCACGGGCAAATGAAGTTCACCACGTCGGGACTCTATGGCCACCATACTCCCGTCTCTCACCCTCAATCGCCGGGCATCTCTGGGATTCATCTCCAAAATCGCCTTAGGTGCCTCTCTCCCAAGGATGGGGATCCTTCTGGTCATAGTCCCGGTGTGAAACTGAAAGCTCATCCTCCCGGTTGTGAGTGTGAAGGGATATTCTTCGTCCGGGGGCTCTGCCGGTGGGATATACTCCTTGGCATGAAAGAGGCCCAATCCCCGGGTAAATCGAGCTTTGTGTAAGAAGGGTGTACCGGGATGATCCTTATTTGGGCAGGGCCAGCACAGACCCCAGGAATTCTCGAGGCGGTCATGGGTAATCCCCGCATAAGAGGGTGTGACCCTATTGATTTCATCTAATATTTCAACCGCGCTGTGGTAATTCATGGGATATCCAGCCCTGGAGGATATCTCGCAAATGATCTTCCAGTCTTGTTCAGTACCTTCAAGAGGCTCTATGGCCTGCCTGGAAAGCTGGACTCGCCTTTCCGTGTTCGTATAGGTTCCCATTTTCTCTGCAAAGCTTGCAGCGGGTAAAATCACATGGGCGAGCTTAGTTGTTTCTGTTGGAAAGATATCTTGAACTACAAGGAGATCGAGCTTTCGCAATGCTCGGGCCACATGGTTAGCATCGGGATCACTTACCACAGGGTTCTCTCCCATGATGTAAAGTGCCTTGACCTCTCCCCTTTCAGCCGCATCAATCATCTCCGTGACAGTCAATCCAATCTTGTCACTGAGGCCAGTCACATTCCATTCATTCTCGAATTTTTGCCGGCATTCCGGATCTGTCACGGGCTGGTAGCCCGAATATACATTTGGTAGGGCCCCCATATCACAAGCCCCCTGGACATTGTTCTGCCCCCGGAGGGGATTCACGCCCGTGGAAGGATACCCTACGTGTCCAGTTAGCATAGCCAGATTGGCGCAGGATATTACGTTGTCTGTCCCGGTAATGTGCTGGGTTATTCCCATGGCGTAAGCAATCATTGCTTTCTTGGCCCGAGCATAGATCTCGGCCCCCTTTCTCAAAGAATCCCTATCAACACCAGTTATCTCAGTGACCCTATCAGGTGTATATTTGGCTACAACAGTTTTAAGTTGTTCGAAGTTCTCCGTGCGGGCCTTTATAAATTGCTTATCCTCCCAACCTTCTTTCAAAATAATGTGCATCAGGCCATTGAGTAAGGCTACATCGCTCCCAATCCTGTGCTTGAGATGAACAGCAGCGAATCGGGCCAATTTTATATCACGAGGATCGGCCACGATAAGTTTTGCATCCCTTTGGGTGACGGCCCGAATGATTCTGCTAGCGATCAGTGGGTGCTGTTCTGTAGTGTTAGAACCAATGACAAAAAAGACTTCAGCCTCCTCGAATTCCTGGACCGAATTGGTCATTGCACCACTGCCAAAAGCGGCGGCCAGACCGGCCACCGTGGAGGAATGTCAAAGCCGGGCGCAGTGATCAACATTATTGGTATTAAAGGTCGCCCTCGCCAACTTCATAAAAACATAATTCTCCTCGTTGCTCACTTTTGCTGATGATAGAAATGCCAGGGCGTCGCTCCCGTGCTCTTCTTTGATGCTGGTCAACCCCTTGGATACCAGATCAAGGGCCTCGTCCCATGTAGCCTCCCGAAAAATCCCATGGTGTCGAATCATCGGACTTGTTATCCTTTCCGGATGATTGACGAATTCATGGGCATTCCATCCCTTGGCGCAGAGTGATCCGCCACTAATGGAATGCTCTCGGCTGGGTGTCACGCCAACGACTCTCTCGTTTTTCGACTCAAGATAGAAACTGCATCCGCATCCACAAAATGGGCATACGACTAACGCGTTGGGCATCAGATCACCTCCTTGACGTGACTAATCTCTGAATATTTGAAAACCGGCCCGTCCGTGCAACAGTAATATTCTCCGATCGCACAGTGCCCACATTTTCCCACCCCACATTTCATCATTCTCTCTAAAGACATAAGTATTCGTTCCGGAGGCACTTTCCTCTTTAGTAGCTCTTGGAGGACGAAGCGATACATGATAGGGGGCCCGCACATAGCACAAAATGCGGTCTCAGGATTTAACTCCACTTTCTCAAATAATCCTGTCACTACCCCGATATACTGTCGCCAGATGCCCTCTTCATCCACATCAACGCTCAAGAGATATTTCATATCCGTTCTATTCATCAAACCCAAGAGTTCATACTTGAAGAGTAAGTCATCCGGGTTTCTAGCCCCATACATCAAAACCAAATCCCCATAACTCGTCCGATCATCAAGAACTGCCTGTAAAAGAGAGCGCAGTGGCGCCATACCCAAACCTCCGGCAACAAGCAGAAGATCCTGACCCTTCAAAAGATCCATTGGAAAGCCCCTTCCAAAAGGACCTCTTAATGCAATAAGATCTCCTTTTTGCAGTTCAAATAAGGCACTGGTCACGGAACCCACCTTCCGGACGCAGATTTCAATGATCCCAGGCCTCGTGGGCGGCGATGATATGGATATGGGGGCCTCACCAACACCCAAAATGGAAACCTCCACAAACTGTCCAGGGGCATGCGAAAAGCCCTTAGCCACGTCTTCGTCAACAAATTTGAGCTGAAAAAGTCTATGGTTGTCTATCTGAGGTAAGCTTCTTTCAATCCTTGCCAGATTGGGTCGAAAGATCAAATCAATTTCTTCTTCTTTCTCCATCTGGACTTCCATTTCTCACTCCTCTGTCCGCCTATTCAGAGCTAAGCTTCCTTCCGGGGCTCAAAACCTTTGGAAAGCCAATTCTAAAGGTTGTTCCTTCACCAACTCTGCTTTCCACCTCAATCATTCCCCCATGCGCATCTACCATCTTCTTGGTAATCGATAAGCCCAGCCCCGACCCCTTTATGGGTGCGTTTCTCCGGCCGTCAACTCGATAGAATTCATCAAATATTCTCGGCAGATGTTCCTCCGGGATCCCCGACCCGTTGTCACTGATCTCAATCCAAACTTCCTGATCTCGTTCAAACAGTTTTACCTTTGCCCAACCCCCTTCTTTGTTGTATTTGATAGCGTTGCTAATCAGGTTATTAAAGATCTCTTCCAAAGGCATTCTGCTTCCTTTTATGGGGGGCAAGTCTTCAGGGGCCTCAAGGCTGAGGCTTATTTTCTTCTCTTCGGCCAGAGATCTTAAAAGCCCTATGGATTTCTCAGCAACTTCGGATAAGCGAACATCCTGGAAATTCTCCGCCATTTTACTGGGATCGAAGGTGGCGAGACTGAGCCATCGACTGAGTAGCTCCAACATTTCCTTTAACCGTGCGTTGCAACGATCGATCATATCATTGGCTTCTGAAGAGATTTTACCGGCATACCCACTTAGGATGACTTCCATATATTGGACCGTGGCTGCTAAAGGGGCTCTCAGCTCATGGGAGACTAGGGAAATCATATTTCTTCTTATCCTCTCCTGTTCTGTCCTCAGGGCCTCAGTTTCTAAAAGTAAGCGTCTTCTTTCCAAGCCCCTTGCAACAATGAGACGAATTTCATCAGGTGTAAACGGTTTGGGGATAAAATCATAGGCCCCTTTTTTCATTGCATTCACTGCAGAAGATACACTGGCAAAGCCTGTAATCACGACCTTGACCACATTTGGGTCCGTACTTTCTATCTCCTCCAGAACCTCCATACCGCTCTTGCCCGGCATCTTTAAGTCAATCAATACAATGTCAGGGTGAAATTCTTTAAACAACCTAAGCCCTGAATCACCATTTTCGGCGCACTTTACGATATACCCTTCTTTCTTTAAGGCTTGTGTGCAGGAGTCACGTATTACCTCTTCATCATCTATGATCAAAATATGGGCTTTCCCCAGTAACATTCATAACTCCTCGCAAGGCTTCGCCTCCAGACCACAAGGCGAAGCAATTAATGGACACGGGTCAATGAAATCTTAAATCAGCCTTGCCACCTTATTTAAAAGCACCTCCGCGCTGATTGGTTTCTGCACATACTCCTCTGCCTCTAGGTATTCCCCGTCTGTCTTCGGGTCAAATTTAAGGCCAGTTACCTCTGTAACAGCCGTTATAATAATGACCGGGATTGCTCTGTAACGATCGTCATGTTTTAGGTCATAACACATATTGAAACCGTCATCATATTTTTCCATAATCACGTCCAGGAGTATCAGATCTGGCCTCTTCTCCTCGATCGCTCTCATGCCCTCTTCCACATTGCCTGCCACATCAACGTCATAGTTGTTGCTTGTCAAGATCTTTTGAATGGCAGCAGCAAAATCAGGATCATCATCCACAATAAGGATCTTCTTGTTTTGACTCATACGTTCCCCCTCCATACAAGATACTCATCACGGTCTAATAGCATGGATTCGTTTTATTTGACAAGCTTCGGATCACCCGCAGCCGACATCCCCCCTCAAATGCCAGGAGAACTCTTTGCCCGCGGATTCCTCATGAAGGGATACTACCGAATGCACCTACCAACCGCACTACCTTAAGGTGGTGACGGAATTTCCCATGACCAGATCGGGCAATGTCCAGAAGTTTAAGCTGGCTGAGATGGCGAAAAAGGAGTACCTGTTGTAATAGAGGATAAAGCGGATTAAGTATTAAATATAAAGGGGGATATCCTATATTCCCCCTGTCAAGAGAAAAATGAAAAGATCGTAAAATCAATTAGTTAGGAATTCTCTCTTATTTTGATCACACCTCTCCCGTAAGTTCCAGGAGGACTTTTCACAGTTATTCAGCGAGTTTCTCACCTGAAGAGAACCCTACAGCTCATCGTTACCTTTATCCGGCATCCTACCACTGAGGTAGCCACCTATCATCCCTTATCCAGATTGTAAAGTTCAGTGAGAGGCCCATGTATTGTCCCGCCCGAGGTCCAAGGGTGGCCTCAACGTTGATGCCCGAGCTCCCTCGCCGAAAAAGGGGAAATCTTCTTAATAAAGAAAGGGGGTCAGACCCCTTTTTCCTTACTTTTTCCTCACTCTCATCCACCCCAACGAGCAATAAACCAGGGTGTTGCACATACTCTTTACGTTTTCGGTGATTTCGTGCATAATCCCTCAGTCTCATGGGATACACGTCCTTGTCTTGATGTTTGATAACCGTCCAATACCTTACAGAGGCGTGTCCTGTGAGATCAGACTAGCTATTTGATCTCTTAAAGGTTCAAAAAGGGATTTCTCATCATCTCCTCCAGATCTCGCATGATGGGATGAGATATAGCAGTGGTTAAAATTCTGGTGAAAGGAGGTGACCTGCCTGGATTGACAGGGGAGTTAGCGAAGCAAATCAGAGGGGGTACGTTATGGGCATCCTTCCTAATCAAGGGAGATTGTGGGAAACAGAAACACTGAAAGCACATAGCGATCTGCAGGAAGACAGGACCTGAAAACGACTACCCGTCGTAAAGGCGGGGATTCTCCCGACCCCCTTGGGAGCAAACACTGTTTTCAAAAGGAGGTAGAACTATGTCTGAACAAAAATATCTGGACGTTTTTCTAAAAGAAGAAGATCGCATGGCAAAGGAACTGTTCCGCAACTTCGTTGATAAGGAAATTATGCCTGTTCGACAACAAATAGACGACGATAAGGAGCACAAGATAGTCAACAAAATCCTTCAGGGCCTGACAAATCTGGGCGTTCAAAAGGCGGCCTTTCCCAAAGAATATGGTGGTGGTGGCAGTAGCTCAATAGTTACCGCCGCCATAATGCACGAAGAGCTTGGCCGGGGCGACAGCGGTATAGCAACTTCTGCCACCGTTACTACATGGGCATTCCTTCCGGGCATAATAGCCGGCAACAAAGCAGTGCTGGATCATTTTGCTCCCATATTTTGCGGTGATAAGCTGAAGAAGGGTTGCTTTGCCATCACTGAGCCGGGCGGGTCGCACGGGGGCGGCGGTTGCGACATTGAAAATCCCTCGTTGCACGGACGGAAGATTAGGACCATTGCCAAACTCGAAGGGGACGAGTGGGTGATCAACGGACAAAAGGCGTGGGGCTCGAATGCCGGCGTATCGGATGCCTATTGCGTGGTCTGCACTACCGATCCCGATTTGGGCGATGAAGGTATTGCCCTGATCTATATACCTTCACCGTGCGAGGGACTTTCTTTTGGGAAATTTGAAAACAAAGCTGGCATGGAGGGTGACAAAAACTGCGCGATTTTGCTTGAAAACGTAAGGGTGCCAAAGGACTTTCGGGCAGCAGGGCCAGGTGCGGATGCCCAATTGTTTCATGGTAATGTGATAGTGGCGCGCATTCTTACCGGAGCGCTGGCCGTGGGAAATGCTCAAGCAGCTTTTGAAACGGTCCTAAACTATACGGGGGAACGAATCGTAGCAGATAAACCAATCAGACAGCATTCCATCTGTGCCGGTATGTTAGCGGATATGGCTATCGGTATAGAGACAGCAAGAAATTACTATCTCGCGGCAGCTTATATGTTTGATCACCCTGAAACTTACGGTTCGCCGGTATCGGATTTTATGTTGTCTCGAGCAAGTATCGCCAAAGTATATGCCGCCGATGTCGCCGTGATGGTAACGAACAGGGCAATGGAACTGATGGGTTCATACGGCTACGTACGGGATTATGATGTGGAGAAATATTGGCGCGACTGCAAGATCATTCAGTTATGGGAAGGCGGAGCGCAGTTGGGTCGCTTTGATGTATGTCGCGGATATTATGAGTGTGATTTTTGAATAGGGGGTCAATCCGGGTTTCTCAACGCTAGAGAGTGAATCTGCCAACCTAGTAGCTGGGGAGGCACCTGAAAAGGGGTCGGACCCCTTTTCCTTACAATTCCATTCTTCATAATATTTTTAATCATACAAATTTTGTTTGTTTTTTATCTCCTTAAAAGGAAAAAGGTGTTCAGTTAACAAACTTGTTGGCGAGCCGTTAACCACATAACCGGCTCATGAACCAGATGGGCGTGAAAAAAGGCCCCCTGGTTATGAGCGATATTAGCCATGTTGGATTCAGCGCAATGACTCGATTGATAAAGAATAGATATATGGCGGTAGGTTACCATCAATTGATTGATTCAGGTTATGAAGTGAGGAGGGATCTGGGCAATGAAACGCGAAAATCGTAAGATTGTGCGCACAACTACCTGGTCCGCCGGACCTGGCTGCCATGGCGGCTGTGGGGTACTTGCACACATCGAGGATGGCAAACTGGTTAAGATTGAAGGTGACCCGGATCATCCCTGGAATCAGGGACGTCTCTGC
>Ga0209636_10004238_pt1 | contig 14614 bp, 12 predicted proteins | sample DeeMarSWOR152_54_FD_187464 | JGI IMG/M metagenome (GOLD analysis project Ga0209636, IMG submission 187464) | Marine sediment microbial communities from White Oak River estuary, North Carolina - WOR-1-52-54 (SPAdes) (version 2) | ecosystem: Environmental > Aquatic > Marine > Intertidal zone >...
CCCCAATTTTCTGCAAATCTTCCGCTATGTACCGCAGAATGGCAACCCTGTCTGGATTCTCCGAATTCGTTAAGATCCTCAGTGTGAAATCTCTTTGATTCTTGTCGATTATCCTATTGCGGTTGTAATCTTTAAAACCCTGCCCTTCGAGAATTCGCGAAGCCTGGGCGACATCGTAATCAATAAGCACTACTCCCTCGCTATAGCCCCACGAAGAGGGCGTTAGCGGACCCGATGAAAGAACTCCCATACCAAGATATATGTCGTCCAGAATGCGCCGCTTGTCTATTGCCATACTCAACGCTCGGCGCACTTCTTTCTCCTGAAGAAACGGATGGGTCAGGTTCCACGCCAAATACAAATACGTATTCCCCGGCTGCGAGTATATGCTCACGTTTTCATTTTGTTCCATTCTTTGTGCTGCGTTTGGCGTAATATCAAGCACAAGATCCAGGTCACCGTCGGCAAAATCAGATATCATCTCATCCCTATCCCGATAGTATATTATGTGTATCTCATCCAAAGGCGGACGCTCTCCATAATATTCTTCATTGGCGCTCAAGATTATTCCGCTGCCCGGTATCCACTCTTTTATCCTGTATGGACCATTGCCTATCGGATCAGTGCCGAAATCAGCACCCCTTTCTTCATATACGCGCTTGGGTACGGGCATGATGTCGGAATCAGTCAGTATGTCTGCATACACTTTCTCAAAAGTGAACCTTATCGTATGTGGATCAAGTACTTTGACATCACGAATGAATCGCAAGGAACTAGAATAAGGATAGAGGGTCGCTGGATCCTTCATCTTTTCGTACGTATATAGGATATCCTCAGCAGTCAGAGGACTACCGTCTGACCACTTTACGTTCTTCCGTAGATAGTAAGTTACCGACTTCAGGTCCTCAGAAAACTCCCATGATTCAGCCAGCACCGGCTTCATCTTACCCGTTTTCTGATCAACACGGTGCAGGCTTAAGAAGAGCAGGTTTGAAACTTCATTAGATGAAAATATCGAGGGTTCAAGTGGGCTTATCCTGGTTGACAAATCCGTCGTACCGATTATTAATAAACCGCCTTTTTCGCCAACAAATTTCCTTTCCTTCTCTGCGCAAAACAGAAGAATGGAAATCAATGTCAATAGCACATGCATTGACCTTCGCATTCGACCTCCTGTTACTATTTGAATTATAGTGGGGATTATTAATCTGTCAAGAGACTTAATCCTCGTGTATTTGATTACCGAAAAAGACCTTCATGTGTGGCCAGGGTATTTCTATACCCTCTCTATCGAATTCCTTCTTTATGCGTCTCCTTAATTCACCCATGACTTCCCATTGCATGATGGGACGTGTGTCACCGAGAACCTTGATTTCTATACCTGAATCACCTAAGTTGTCGACCCTCAACACCTGGGGTGGCTTGATGATCTTCTGCTTCCATACCGGTTCCTCAGACATCTGGCTGCATACTCGGTTTATGACATCAATGACACGGTCCAAATCCTCACCATAGGCCACCGACACATTCAGATTCACTCGTGAATACTCTTTGGTGAAATTACTTGCAGTACTGATCTCACTATTGGGTACGTAGTGCACGACTCCATCAAGATCGCGCAGCACAGTACGTCTTAGGTTCACCTCTTCGACAAGACCGGTTATCCCACCGACCCGCACCACATCGCCAATACCATATTGATTCTCCATCAGAATAAATAGACCGTTTATTAAATCCTTTATTAAACTTTGAGCACCAAAGCTTATTGCCAATCCAACAATGCCAAGACTCGCTAGTGCCGGCCCGATGTTAACACCCACCTGACCGAGTATAGTAAAAAGTATGATAACGCCGATAACGGCTCCAATTGTGTTCGTTATAACATATGAAATAGTCTTACTGCGTTTCTCAATGTCTGCATCAGGCCGGCCCTTCATACTCAGAAGTATGGTTCTCTTGATGACACGTGGGATGACCCTTCTCGCAATAAGATACGCGATAAAACCGAGCAAAACAATAATCGCGATCCTTATCCCGTGCATCTGTAGCCATGCGATCATCTTTTCCTCCTAAACCAATCAATGACTCTAGCCAAACCCTGGTCGAGCTTTACCTTGGGCTCCCACCCTAAAACCTGTCGCGCCCTTGTGATATCCGGTTTCCTTCTCTTCGGGTCGTTTTCGGGCAAGGGCATGTACTTATATTGTGAACTACTCCCGCACAAGCGCTTAATCATGTCGGCCAATTCCAGCATCATATATTCCTTTGGATTGCCGATGTTGACTGGTTGTGTAAAATCCGTGCTTGCTGCCCTCGAGATGCCCTCGACCATATCGCTTATGTAACAGAAACTTCTGGTCTGTTTACCATCCCCGAAAATAGTCAAGGGTTTGTTCTTAACTGCCTGATTGATGAACGTGGGGATAACGCGACCGTCATCTTCGTGCATGCGCTCTCCATACGTATTGAATATCCGAATTATACAGGTATTGAGGTCATAGGTGCGATTGTATGCCGCGGTCAACGCCTCAGCAAACCTCTTGCCTTCGTCGTAAACTGCCCTCGGCCCGATCGGATTAACATTGCCCCAATACTCCTCTTTTTGTGGATGTTCTTCAGGATCACCATAGATCTCACTGGTCGATGCAAGCAAGAATTTGGCATGTTTCTCTCTCGCAATCTCGAGCATGTTATAAGTTCCTAATGACGCAGTGCGCATTGTTTCAATTGGATATTTCAAATAGTCAAAAGGACTGGCAGGCGAAGCAAGATGCAATACGAGCCCTACATCACCGTCGATTCTCTTGGTGTCACAGACATCCTCCTCCTTGAATTCGAATTTTCCAGAAGCATGATGTCCTGCTATGTTATCCTCGTTGCCCGTGATAAGATTATCAATCACTATCACCTCATCGCCATGTTCAATGTAGTAATCCACGAGATGAGAACCGATGAAACCTGCGCCACCTGTGATCAATACCCTCATCGACCTATCCCTTTATAGATGAAACCTAGTGCTTCCATCTTCACTTGGTCAAAGCAATTGCGCCCGTCAATGAACACGGGTTGATGCATTGCATCCTTAATCCTTTTCAAGTCCAACTGCTTGAACTCGTCCCATTCGGTGACCAAGACGATTGCATCCACATCCTTTGCAACCTCATATGGATTCTGACAGTATTCAATATCAGGCATCACCATTTTGGCGCGCTCAGTCGCCACCGGATCGTAAGCCTTTATGGTTGCCCCTTCTTTCTGCAGCGCACCAATGATAGTAATAGACGGCGCAAATCTCATGTCGTCTGTGTTGGGTTTAAACGCCAGACCCAGAATACCTATTTTTTTGTCTCTGAGATTCCATAAAGCATCCTCGGTTTTTTTCACCACACGTAACATCTGCTCTTCGTTTATGTTCTCTACCTCTTTCAGTAAACGAAAGTCATAGCCCAACTTCGCTGAAATGCCAATAAATGCCTTCAAATCTTTTGGAAAACAGAAACCGCCAAAACCGGCGCCTGCGTCGAGAAACGCACGGCCTATCCGCTTATCCAAGCCCATGCCTTCCGCCACCTTCAATACGTCAGCACCGGACTTCTCACAGATAACAGATAGGGCATTAATAAAAGATATCTTCGTCGAAAGAAAAGAATTCGATGCATGTTTTATCAATTCCGCACTTGCAATATCGGTGACTATTTTTGGCGCATCGATGGGTTTATATAGCTCCAACAATTGCTTCTCTGCCCTTTCACTCTCAACACCCAGGACGACCCGATCCGGATACAGGAAATCGTTTATCGCGGAACCTTCCCTCAAGAACTCAGGATTACTGGCAACATCGAAATCTCTAGATTGCCGGCTAAACCTCTCGACCACTGTCCGAACCCAGCGGCCGGTCTGGACCGGTACCGTACTCTTCTCAACGATAATCTTATAATTGCGCATTGCGCCACCTATTTCTGCAGCGACTTGTTCAATACTTGAAAGATCGGGCTCTCCATTATCCTTGGGCGGTGTACCTACCGCGATGAAAACAAATAAGGATTTGTCAACCCCTTCACGTGTATCGGTTGTGAATGACAATCTACCCGCAGCTACGTTTTTTTTGACCAGTTCTTCAAGGCCCGGCTCGTAGATCGGTATGCCACCTTTCCTTAAAATCTCGATCTTACGCTTATCGTTATCGACACAGGTTACCTCATGGCCGATGTCAGCAAAACAGGTTCCAGAAACCAAACCTACATAACCAGTCCCGATCACGCAAACTTTCATGAAACCTCCTTACACAATGTTGGTGTCGGCATTACCGACTCTCACGCTGTCTGTAGAAAATAAAGAAAAGTCCCCCTATAAGCGAGAAAAGGAAAATGATGAAAAAAGAAACCAACGACATTGCCAGTGACAACTCACCGTCAAGGCCAACACGCGAAAAGAGAATAACGTAGGAGTTTTCTCTCACACCCAGCCCATTAAGCGATACCGGAATCATCGAGATAACATTAATTATCGGTACATATATAAAAAATGACAGAACGCTGACCTCAGAGTGTCCCATACCCATTAACACATAAAATGGTGCAATTGCCAAAGTGGCTTGGATTATCACCGAGTGTGCAACACACAAACTGATCACACCCCAAGCACCACCAAAATCAGTACCAGCCTCATGCAAACGGTTGATGCGTTCTCCGATTCTCAGGATCTTCATCTTACTAATGATTGGTGAAAACAAAGAATAGGCCTTTTCTGAGAAGAAGATATATGTTATTAGAACGACAATACTGAGACCGGCAACCATGAAAGGAAGAAATTCCGTCTCATTCTTCTTGATCAACAGATAAAGCACGGCGATCAGGGCAAATATGAATAACCCAATAAAACCGAGTATCCGGTCGACAAGCACCGTGGCCAGAGCATCTGCCCTACGGTCCTTCATTGTGTATGCCACACGCATCATATCTCCACCGACTGTTGTTGGTAAGAAATTATTGAAGAATAAGGAAATAAAATATATTTTGAGAGTTTGCCCAAAACGGATACCGAATCTTTTGAAATCCAATAGCACTTGCCAGCGCCATGCCGAAAAAAAGATGAATAGAAGATAGGGAATTGTAGCATAGACTAGATATTTAACGACAACCCCACGAATGTTATTGAAGATTTCTTGTATATCGAGGGACCAAAAGAGGAATAATATTAATCCAATACCTACGGCAACACGCGCAGCCGTCAGCAATATTTTATACTTCTCTTTGCTCAAGGCGGTCAAGTATGGCGCGTATCGATTCGCCAATCAACGCCAGCGAAAAGAACAAGATACCAGATATGATCAATAATATCACCAGATACAAAAGCGGACGAAAACCATACCCGAATAGTCTCAAAATAATTGACAGGATACCAACGAACACGCCCCCAACAATCGAAAAGAGCCCTATTGTACCAAAATAAAGAAGTGGTTTCTTCATGAACGATAACTGGAATTTTACTGCCAAAAGGTCAAAAAAACCTATCAGAATACGAGATTTCTGCTGATACTTGGGACTCCCGTATCTCCGCGGTCTCAAATTGACCTTTATCTCACCGATTTTATACCCCGCCTCCTTGGCCAATGGTACGAGATAGCGATGCCAATCCTTACGCATAGGGATAACACTCAGGATTTCTTTACGAATTGCCTTGATCGCATTCATGTCATGAACATCAAGCCGGAATAACTTCCTTGCCCAGAGATTATAAATATTGGATACGAGTCTCTTATCATATTTACCTTGCTTCCAACCGGTCACGACGTCGAACCCACTCTTAACAAGAGACACCAAACCTGGTATATCAAAAGGATCGTACTGTAAATCAGCGTCGAAAATCACGATAACACCGCCTCTTGCGATCTTGGCCCCCGACATTATTGCCTGTGTCTTGCCCATGTTTCTCGTGTGCTTCACGCTACGAAGATATGTCCGCTTGTATTTTTTCAGGATATCTACAGTACCGTCCTCTGAGCCATCATCGACCACAATAACCTCGTAATTCCTATTCTTTTTGATAAATCTATCGAATTCTTCTATCAGATACGGCAAATTGACTGCTTCATTGAATGCGGGTATAATAACCGAAACTTTCATGCTTTGATTATACAGAAACTCCTTGTCTAGTCAATAGGAAAAGGAAAAATTGGATTTTTACAGCATTACACGACCGGCAGGCTGTCAACGTTTTTCATTATGGTGAGCTGACAAGCCGCCTTCAACGTCTCAAAAATACCAATTCCCCTGATAGCAACACTCTCAAAATATTGATAGCCACCATTATTCAACTGACTCTGAAGAGCATTGATGGGCATGATATTAGGTAAGTCTCGTTTGTTATACTGAATGACCAAGGGAACATCCTTCAGGGTTAATCGATAGATCTTGAGATTGTCTTGCAGATTATACATGCTTTCGATGTTTTCCTCTAGCCTTTCTTCCTGTGAATCGACCACGAAAACCAAACCATCCACATTCCTAAGTACTAATCTACGGGAGGCATTGTAATACACCTGTCCAGGTACCGTGTACAGATGGAAACGCAATTTCCACCCTCTCACCTCACCTACTTCGACCGGAAGAAAATCGAAGAAAATTGTCTGGTCCAAATCTGTAGCCAGACTCATCATCTGCCCTTTCCGTTCTCCATTCATTCTCGCATACATTGACCGTAGATTCGTGGTCTTGCCGCCGAGACTTGCCCCATAATAGACAATTTTCAGGTTTAATTCCCTTTTTGCGTAATTGAAGTTTGCCATTGATCAAACCTTCTCGATTATGTTGAGCATATTATCAATGGTGTACTTGCTCACTCCATCAGTCAATAGAGGCGCCGGGTTACCTTCTCCAAAAGGGACAAGCCTACCAAGCATGCCGATATCGGCCCTACGCAATATTGTTTCAGGCTCCGGGTCAGATAAATTACAGGCATTTTGATTATTCGTATTACGTTTCTTAAGATAACCTCTTAACCCGTCAAGAAATGGCTCGAGATTCTTCCTGTCCATGGAGAAACCCGCCGCCTTCTTGTGACCACCAAAATCCAGAAAGAAATCGCGCATCTCATACAGCATGGTATAGAGATCAAGATCACAACTACGTAACTCGCCTATACATTTGTTATCCTTCACCCCAATGATTATCGAATTGCGTTTGTAATAGTCACGCAGCCGGGCCGCTACCGACCCAAGATAGTGTAGCTTTGACAATGGGATTACCGAAAGGACCAGTTCTGAAGCTACCTCAGCACTCGATACGACTTCACTGAAAAGTGAATCAATTCTTTGACGACGCCTCTGATCCGTCTCCCGCAGTTTGTTATAGTATTCTATCACTCTATCCATATTCTCGTGAATGAAGAAATCGACCCCCAAACTCGGATTAACGTATGCTGCTGACCCGAGTGTCGGCAAGAGTTCTTTGTGAAGACGGTTGATATCAACATCTCCGCTCTGCCTGAGACAAATAGCCCACGCCTCTTCTATTTCATGCATCAATTCCATACCGCGGATGCAAAATACCCTGTTCTCCTCACGTAACGGAACACGATCCGAGAAAGTGCCGATACAGACAATCGGGAAGAAATTCCTCTTTAGGCTATAATATTCCTTTGCGCTCATACCAAAGAATTCTTGATACAAAACCTGAGCCAGTTTGAAGGCAACACCGACACCGGCTAATTCTCGAAAAGGATATTCCGAATCTGGTCGTTTGGGATTGACCGCAGGATTCGGAAAATTATCCAACGTTGTCTCATGATGGTCGCAAATAACCGCCTTAAGCCCTTCTCTCTCTGCAACAAGGAAGTTATCTTTGTTACTGATCCCGAAATCCACAGTCAAGAGTAATCTAACACCCTTGTTCCGGTAGGTTCTGAGCACTTGAGGGTTCAAGATGTAACCATCTCGTTCACGGACGATTGGATAAACATGTACCGTGTCGCTATTACGTGTGATGTCAACAAGGGACTTGTACACAACTGCAGCAGAGGTATACCCGTCAACATCGTCGTGTGTGTAAATGAGTATACCATCCCCGCGCTTTACTGTTTCAATAATCTCGTCAACGGCAATCTTGATATCAGGCAGTGAGGAAGGATCATTCAGCTGCTCCACACTAGGAAAAAGGTACTTCTGCGCTACGCTATATTCAGGATATCTTCGGGCTACAATCTCGGCCAGTTCCCGCGGGATTGAGAAATCATTGGTATATTTCTCAATGAGTACCTTGTCTGCGGGCAATGAACACATGCTACTTGCTATCCCCATACTGCTCTTTACTATCATCGGTTTTCTCAATGCGTGTTCTCAGGAATTCGAGTACTTCTTCACTTTGTTCAGGCAGCAACAAGAAAACGCCTCGGAATTGATTCAGGAACGTCTTACGTCTGAAAGGGCTTAACAGCATGCCATTCTTGCCAACATAGACCTTTCTGAACTCGGTCAGCCTGCGCTTCTGAGTCATGAAGATATTCTTTATAATAACCTCCTCATCGTCCACAGCGTAAGACGTTGGAAAGAAATAAGAGTGCAGCGAGACAAAAAGCACGATGAATCCGAATATGCTCCAAAATATCCCATAAAAAACACCCACGAAGACGAGGAATAGCGTGATGAAAAAAGCGCTGAGAACTGTTTTTGTTAAATTGCGTTTTGCAGGATGCACCGTCCATTTCATAAGGGATAACTCGTTTCTATGAATTCAACAAAATACACTCTAATGTCTCAACACCCCTAATTCTCAAGACTCTTATTTCCGGATCCAGCGCCTAACTCTCATAAATGGGCCCGGAGGGATTTGAACCCCCGACCCGCTGATTATGAGTCAGCTGCTCTAACCAGCTGAGCTACAGGCCCCCAATACCTGATACCTAAGATTATACCCAGTAGCGGCGATTTGTCAATTATTAAGTACAGGTCTCCAAGTATCAAATCCCAGGAAAGCACTAAATCCGAAATACGGAATCCTAAACAATATTAAAATTCAAAGCACCAAATACCAAACTTAAAGCAAATCACAGCAGTTGCCCAATTCATTGGGCCGACCAAGACGCCATGAACAACGCCTGATAAATCAGGCAACTACACGCCAAATTAGAAATCCTATATGATATCAACATACAAAGCACCAAATACCGAAGATGCTGTTTTGGTTATTAGTATTTTGACATCTGGATTTGCTTCGTGCTTCGAATTTAGAATTTCCGATTTCGCTTGGTGACACAATGCGTTAGTGAACAAAGTATGGTCAAATCCTTCTTGACTTACGAAAGCATCCTCTTATAATGAAGTCACACCAAGCCGCTATGTTTATCAACGAAGTGAAGTGTAAATCAATCCTGTACAAATCAGGGATTTCAGTAATTGATTATGCGATTAATCCCTACTATGGATGTGCACATAAATGCCAGTATTGCTATGCGGTCTTCATGAAGAAATTCACCGGTCACACCGAACCCTGGGGTGACTTTGTGGACATCAAAGTCAATGCACCTGAGGTATTGGCAGGACAACTAAGGCACCTGAAAAGCCGCAGCCGTATTGCCTTTGGTACGGTATGCGACCCATATCAGCCACTTGAACTAAAGTATCAAATAACACGACAATGTCTCGAAATACTAAAACCTTATCGCCATTCCGTATCCATTCTTACAAAATCAACCATTGTCGTACGTGACATCGATATTCTGAGCAGACTGTACAAAGTAAAGGTGGGTTTCACGATTACAACAATGAATGAACGAACACGAAAGATATTTGAGCCTGGCGCACCCTCGACTGAGAAGCGGTTCAAGGCTTTAAGAACGCTGGCCCACAATGGTATACGCACCAGCGTATTCGTCGCACCGGTTCTCCCTTATCTCTCGGATTCGGAAAATAATCTGGGCGGCATTTTCAGATCGGCGAAACAAGCCGGTGCTGAGTACGTGATGTTCGATACGTTGAATCCTTATCCAAAGGTTTGGCATAACATACGCAGGTTGGTCAAAGCCCGTTTCCCTGAAGTAATAAAGGATTACAACTATTTTTACGTGAACCGTCGGATGTACAAAGTGCGCCTTAGGGAAAAAATAGCCAGACAGGGCGATAAATACAACATGGAATACAAGTTCGCATTCTAACATTACTTGACATTTGCAGAATACGATATTAAAATCACTCATGTTCATTAAGATGGAGAGTTTGACATTACTTTCTCGTCGAGGACTCAAATATGTCGCCATCATACTACTAACATCTATTTCTTGCCTTGATTTCCGATTCGAATCAGAATATGAGGACATAAATGGAATATATCTCGAATTCCTTAAACACTATCAACATGGTGGTCAGAAATTACTCTTCCGTGGAGACACTGGCTATATTAGCCGCTATGATTCGCTCCTGATATATGATTTCGCTAGAGTGGATTCTATATATTTGATGGATATCTACATGCCTGGGTATCAAATTGCTGACTTTCTGCTCGAGGGTGATTACGCTTTTCTCATACTGCCGGTAGGACTACGGATAGTCGATATACGTAATTCACAACCACACATAGTTGGTACACTCGCTCTTCAGTATCCTGAGATTATCGAGAAATTTGGCGATTACGTATATATCGCAGCAGCCAACAATCTTATCATTACTGACGTAACAGAAAAAGCAAACCCCATTCTCATTACTAGCTACGCATTTGACAATTCGATAAATCATCTCGAAGTCGATTCCAATTTTGCCTATATTCTATCCGGAAGCGACATTAAGATACTGAGCATCGAAGAACCGAATGCACCTAGTCTAACCTATTCCTTGTCTTTCACAGATACGTTACCGCAACTCCAAACATTCTCTAAGAAAGGTAGTCACCTCTATGTTTCAGCCAAATATAGTGACTCTGTCAGTAGTGTACTGATCGCTTACGATCTATCTGCGAACCACACATTACGCAGAGTGTCACAAATGACCTCTCCATTCCGTATTCGCTATATCGACTCCGGAGGTCCATACATGCTTGCGCTATCTCTATCGTTCCTCTCTCTCATTAACCTCGAATATCCTTCGTCGCCATGCGTCGGTGAAATGACGACCCCTGGTGGAATGTACGGGATCATCCACGGCGAGCATATCTACACTCTTGACTACAGATTTCTTGCAATATTCGAAATAAGACAGGCAGAGTGATGAACACACTGCTCTTTGTAATCTTTTCATCTACGATTTCCGGAGTTGTATACGATGAAGAAACTCAAGCACCTTTAAAGGCACATATCTATGCAGTTAATGCAGACCTAATCTACCTATGTGATTCCTTGGGTGCATTCGTCATACCTAACATAACCTCACGCGTCTATGAAATCGTAGTCAGCCACGTTGGGTTCAAAGAAGAAACGTTACTGGTAACGATACAAGAACCCGACACAGCCTACCTGTATATTAAGCTGCAAACCGTGCCCATTCCTGTCGAAGAGGTGGAGGCAACCGGCGAACGGATCATCACGCCGGGCGAGCGCATGTTACAGAAAGAAGAAATGGAGGTCATGCCCGGTGCGGAAAAGAATGTCTTTCGCGCAATACAAATGATCCCTGGCGTAAGCTCAGCCAGTGATTACTTAGGCCTTTTCTACGTACGTGGTGGCGAATTATATGAAAACAAAGTGCTCTTCGATAACGTTGAAATTCTCGCACCCTATCACTACTTCGGGGTCGGTTCAACATTCAATGTTGACCTTATCGAAGATTTCGATTTTCTAATGGGCGCGATACCTGCTCGCTATGGAGACGCAGTTTCATCGGTACTGCTCCTACACTCCATAGTGGTGAGCGAGGAAAAGAGCGGTGTCGCAAGTGTCGACCTCATCGAAGCAAATCTAACCTACCGCTGTCCTTTATCAGAAAACTTGTCAGTAATACTCGCCGCGAAAAGAAACTACCTCGACTTCCTACTCAAACAAATGGGAATAGTAGAGGGCGTTCTTCTGCCGTATTTCTTTGATGTACAGGGCAAGATAAGTCTAAGAACACAGTTCGGGAATTTGTTTGTCAATGGTTTACACAGCAGAGAGGGCACAGACATCCAGGCATCTTTTGTTGACCAAACTGTGGACCTAAAGCTGGACGGCAAAGCAAATACCGGCTGGCTTGGCTGGGATTTTAATGGCTCTGACCGATTGCGCTTTCAAGCATATGCCTTCTATAGTGACATGGATCGACATATGCACGGCAGAGGCCCTACGAGCGCAGATGCTGCAACCGAGGATTATAGCGTAGAGAAGTACGGGGCGCTCGTTCATACTGAATACCGAGCAGGAACAATAACCTTCGCATTAGGCGGAGGAATTGGCCGCTATGGATTATTCCATGCCGGCGCTAAAATCGAAGATATTTTCTATAAAATCGGCGCTCTATACTATTCACTGGAAGTTGATACCAGTGATGATTACGGCTTCTTATACGCAGTGCAGCGTTTCCCAATATTCAAAGTCTTCGATTGTGAAATCGGTGAGCGGATCGACTGGCTACCGGCCATTAACCAACCGGTCCCTTCGCCTCGACTGAAGCTCATCTATCGCAGAAATCCAAGCCTGTTTTTTGCATATGGTTACCTTTTTCAAACACCGCCTCTCGAATATCCAGTACAAGAATATAAGCCTCTTCAGGCAAGGTCTTTTAGCATGGGCACTGAGTACTTACTAAGACCAGGTATTTCCGGAAAAATCGAATTGTATAAAAAGAATTACAAGAATCTAATACGTGGATACGGTGACAATCTTTTCTTCAACGACGGCGATGGCCAGGCGTCTGGCATAGAGCTCTCCCTACGCAAATATCAGGTTGGCAATTTATTCGGCATGATTTCCTACGCTTATTCCTTTTCTGAGAGAACGACTCCATACGATTCCGCTGTTGTTACCACCGATGTCCACCGACCCCATATTCTGAACTGCTTTCTCGGTAACCGATCATCTAGCGGGTTCCGGGTTGGCATTCAGCTCCAGTTAGCGAGCGGACTAGCCTATCGTCCGGTTATTGGCAGTGAAGGATATTACGAGTGGTCGCCGGTATATGCTCCGCATAAGGAACGCCTACCTTATTATCAGCGATTTGATATTCACGTAGGAAGAGAATTCTCACTCTGGGGAATGCGTGGTGAATTTTATATAACTGTACTGAATATCACAAACCGTAAAAACATACAGGGATATTTATATGATTGGGGTTATACGCGGCGTAAAGCGATCTACATGCTGCCCCGGGTCCCGCTTGTCGGCTTACGCATAGAATTCTGATATCCCAGCATTGGGGTCAAATCTTCACACTTCACATCTAATAAATAGATATTTCATCCCCCTGATTTGGAGAATCCTAGTACTTGTGAAGTGTGAAGATTTGACCCCATCAGCCGTAGCTGAGTAGTTTCTCTATCGTATAGTGTTTACCATCGTCGGCGGCGAGAACCGTCACGCCGGTTCTTTCTTTCAACTGACGGGCAATATTCCACGGACCGGTTCGGATCATGGTCATACCAAAATGTGTGATGATCGCAACCTTTGGCTTTATACCAGTAATTATTTCGGCGCAATCATCAACCGATAAATGATCTATATCAGACGGTCCTAATTTGATCAGATTCATAATAACAATATCTGCGGTGTATGCGGGTATGAGCCCATCAAAATATTTGGTATCAGTGATGTAGGAAATTGTGTAGTTGCCGTGGGAAAGCTTGAATCCGTAGGTCTCAACTCGATGTTCGTGCTTAACAGGGAAAAGAAATGACAAACCACCAATTTTGAAAACGGTGTTATCTTTGATAACGACTATCTTTTCTACAAAATCGAGTAGATATTTGTAGATGACCCCTTCCTCTCCAAAGGCATCCTTGGGCGCCAGCAGTATCCCGTGCTTGTTGAATCCACCGCGCGTTATGACATCAAGATAAACGTTGATGTCCGCACTATGGTCAATATGCTTATGTGTAAGTAGTATTCCATCTATTTTCTCAGGATCGAACTTCGGTAAATACGTCAAAAGCCGGTACAGAGATTCAGGACCAGGGTCCACCAACACATTCCTACCACCAATGCGGAATAATATGCCACCGGTCGCCCTCAGTTGTTTGGCAATCACATATCGGGCACCGCCGGTACCAAGAAATACTATCTCATCCTTACTATTAGAACCTTGCTCGACTCGAGAACTATTTTTTTTGTGTTTCTTCGGAAATCCTGATCCAGCCATGACTACAGATTTATGTAAGAAGAATATGATTGTGTAATTTTGGTATAGAAAGTATGGTTAGCCAATACCGAGCCTCTGCCTGGCGTATTCGGCCCGCTTGATGTCTCGGTCCTGTTCTTCCAAAAGCTCACCAAAGTAGAGCTGGATATTCGCAGGTCTCGAGACAATCATCATCTCGTTAATTGTCTCAAGTGTTATGCCTTCTAGGATTCCAACACCCACACCAAATCTCAAGGCGGAAAGTAGATTCAATACTTCACCACTACTGATCGTCCTTGCTGCCTTCAGAATCGCCAAGCTACGAAAAACCTTGTCTTCAAATTCATTACGCGCCTTGGTCATGATCACATCGCGCGCCTTCTT
>Ga0209636_10004240_pt1 | contig 14608 bp, 14 predicted proteins | sample DeeMarSWOR152_54_FD_187464 | JGI IMG/M metagenome (GOLD analysis project Ga0209636, IMG submission 187464) | Marine sediment microbial communities from White Oak River estuary, North Carolina - WOR-1-52-54 (SPAdes) (version 2) | ecosystem: Environmental > Aquatic > Marine > Intertidal zone >...
CCATTTCTCGGTTAAAGAGGGCTTAATCACCACCACGGAATCCTCGCTCTCAAGCTTGATCACGTACCTCACGAAGGTGCCTTCAAACGTGATTTTTCCCACTACGCCCCTGAGCACGTTTCCGCCTTGATTCCCTTCTTGCTCAACCACGAAAACTTCGGGTCTTACTACCACAATTGCCCTGTCGCCCTTCTTTACACTCTTGCCAAAAGCGTGGACTTTAGCTCCGCCGCGGAGTTCTATAACTAACTTGCCATTGGTGGCGTCCGCAACCGAGCCTTCCAGAAAGTTTGATTCTCCAATGAAATTCGCGACGAACAGGCTGTTTGGGTTCATGTAAAGCTCCTGCGGTGTCCCCACCTGCACGATCTTTCCCTTCTTCATAACCGCAATTCTATCCGAAATAGACATGGCTTCAGCTTGGTCATGCGTAACGTGGATAGCGGTCAGGTTCAAGTCCTTAGCCATCTTCCTCATTTCGTATCTAATCTCGTTTCTAACTTTCGCGTCCAACTGCCCCAGCGGCTCATCCAAAAGCAAAATCTTCGCTCCAGCAGCTAACGCTCGAGCTACTGCTATCCGCTGCATCATTCCGCCGCTTAACTCGTTGGGATAGGCATCTAAACGTTCATGAAGCTTAACCATCTCAAGCACTTCCCCGACTATGGTGCCTGACTCCTTAGGGTCAAAGTTCTTCACTCTGGGACCATAGTTCACGTTATCCCAAACAGTCAAGTGCGGAAATAAAGCAAAGGTTTGAAAAACAAACCCGATTTCTCTGTCTTCAGGTGGGACATCGTCCACGCGTCTACCGCCGATGTAAATCTCGCCTTTATCGGGTTCAATTAACCCAGCGATCAATCTTAGCAGGGTGGTTTTTCCGCAACCGCTGGGACCCAACAACGCAAAGTATTCTTTGTCATGTACAGTTAGGTTAACGTTGTCAAGAGCCACGATATCGCCGAATTTCTTCGTCAGGTTAACAACGCGGACTTCAGGCATTGTTTAGCTCCCTTTTCAGGCGTATAGTATGATAACGCGAGTTATAAATTTCCATGTTAATATCTCCCTTTTCCTCGGCTCACGAATCTCAGCAAAAGCAGAATTAAGAAGGAAAACAAGACTAGCAAACCGCAACCTAACCCGATTTCCAATGAGGTCGCAGGCACCACGCCTTTCACCCAGTCAACTATGACCACAGGCGCTGTCTTCAAGGGCGAATCAGCAGCCAACACAGCCACCGTTGCGCCTGTCTCGCTGATGCTTCTGGTGAAGACCATTATGGCGCCTGAGAGAATCGAATACTTAGTCAACGGAAGCATTATCGTTCTGAACACGCCAAAAGGCTTGGCGCCAAGCGTCCTTGCAGCCTCTTCCATGTCCAGACTTATCCTTTCAAACGCTGCGGACATTGACCTCACAAAATACGGGTAAGTGATTGCCAAGTGAGCAAAAACCAACAGCAGAAATTCAGGCATGAAAGCGAAGCTTTGCCAGAAGAACTTGAGAGAAACACCTAAGGCGATGGACGGCACAATCAGCGGAATGTTAACAAGAATATCCAGCACCGTTGAGGGTATTTTCCCAAATTTCTTTCGGGCAATCAGTATTGCCATCGGCAGCCCAACAATGAAGCCAATGAGCGTAACGATGGCGCCTAGAAGGTATGAGAGAAGTAAACTTTGCCAATAGTCTCCCCACAAGCCTGAACCTGAAACCGCAGCGGAGAAAGTGCCTGTGAACAGAGCTTGGAAGGCTGGTAAAGCCACAAAAAGAGACGGAATCAGAACTATTGCCACAAAAACTATTAACGTGACACTGTTTCTTGATGTCGCAGCTTTTGAATAGCTGAGTTTTCTTTCGATGCTCGGCCAAACGCGGTCAAACGGCAATCGCAGCTTTGGACCCAAAATGCGAATTAAAGCAAAGATGGAAAGAGATATTGCTATCAGTAATAGGCTTGCGAATACAGTGGCACCTTCATACGCGACCTGAGAAACAACGCCGCTGGAAAATTCATTTTTCATATTCTGAAGGAACACTGGACCGTTCTCGAACGCCCCTGCAACGATGAACGTTGCCCCAGTTTCCGAAAGAGACCGCGCAAATGAAAGAATAAACGCGGCTATCAACGCCGGTTTGAGTATTGGGAAAGTAACGGTTCGCGCTGCTATAAATGGTGGTGCACCAAGAGTTCTGGATGCCTGCTCGTACTCCCTCTTGTAATCAAGCAAAGCCCCAACAAAAACACGAACCACAATCGGATAAGAAAATGCGAAATGAAGCAGCACAACAAGCAACCAACCTGTAGAAATTAGTGAACCGCCAAAAAGGGCAGATATGCCCTCAGGTTTATTCCAGAAAAGCAGCAGCGAATAGCCGAGCGCTGCGGTCGGCACAATAAACGGTATATCTGCGAAAGTGTCGAGAACGTTAAGCCACCTTGACTTTCCACGTGTAATGAGCCATGCCATCGGAACGCCCGCTAAAACATCTAACGCAGAAACAAGTAACGCAATCACGAAAGAATTTGCCACTGCGGTGAGCGCTCGATCCATAAGTGGCGGCTGATCGAAAACTTGTTGGATTGTGTTCCATTTTGTGAAAATTCCGATGATTGGAGGCAGCAAGATTAATGCGAGGAAAACTATTACTGCGGCAAGATACATGACGTACTTTAACGCTTTTTTCGATGACAGCGCATTTAGAACATCAGAAATTTTGCGACGAAACAGTGAATCTCCTCCAATTCTGTCCTATCCTTTATGATTGACTCCATCTTTATTATGGTATCAGGGTTTCCTCCCTATAATCCCCCTTTAGCCACATCGTCTGCCTATAAAGGCTTTCAGATTCTATATATAACTCATAAATATTTTTTGTACCCTAATAGTTAAATGATCGAAGAAAAATGGAAAATCTCGTTTGAAGCTACCGCACTTCACGGTTTCTCAATCAGTTCAATAAGTGTTCCATCAGGGTCTTCCATAAACGCTATCGTTGAGCCTGTCGGGCTGAGCTTGAAGGGCTCGTCAGTTATCGTAACTTTTTCTTTTCTCATTGCATTGATTGTCTGGTTCATGTCTGTCACTTCGAAGGCGAGATGATCGAACACGCGATCCTCGTAGTCGGGTTGACTGAACTTTTTCTGGTTGCGGTAGAAAGTCAATTCAAGCGTGGCGCCTTTGGCTTGCGGGTCTCTGAGAAAAGCGATTTCGGCGTTATTCTGCGGTATCTCTCGCCGACTCACAAGTTTGAGACCGAGAAGTCTGGTGTAAAAGTCGATTGATCGATCCATATTGCTTGTGCGGATGCTGGTGTGAACAAACATGTGCTTTCTTCACCCTTAACGGTTAGAAGTACATTATTCATTATAAAGAAGTTGCGATTTAGCCGAAAAAGAGGTAAAGTGCAGTTATTATTTGGGGCTTTTTCCACCGGTGTTCTTTCCGTATTTATCTAATGCTTCATTAACAAGCGCGTCTGCCTTCTGAATTTGAATGTTGGTTCTGGGCACACTTATGAAACGGACGTTTTTGAAGCACCTGTTTAATTCTTGGATTTTCCTCCACAATTTCCTCAGCTCAGAATTTTTCACAGCGTATTCTCCGGTGAGTTGCTTGGCGACTAGTTCGCTGTCGAGGTGACAGATAACTTCGTCAGCATTAACTGTTGCCGCAAATTGCAGTGCCGCTATCAACGCTTCGTATTCGGCTTGATTATTAGTACGCAAGCCTAGATAACGCGAATTCGCTGCTAAGACTTGACCATTTTCCAATAGAACTATGAAAGCCGCAGCGGCTGGTCCAGGGTTACCTCTGGCGCCACCGTCAGAAAAAACCATTAATCGCTTGTGTATGCTTATTCCCTCGCTTTTGTGTTTTTCAGCCTTTTCGGTTGTTCCATTCCTCTCTCAGTTTTGAAACAAAGTCTGCTTCGTCTTGCGCTAACCGAGTTTTAATCTGTCTCCAAGCCGCTGGGCAATTCTGGTATTTCACGCCTACAATGTCGTGAATTATCCTGTCGATTTCGGTTCTATTTTGAGGGGTAGCCTCTATACCTGCTTTCTTAAAGATTTCTTTGAGATGTCTGAAGTAGCATGTCATGATAGGATTCTCCTAATCTAAGTGTGCTGGCGACTTTGTAAATTTTATGCTGTAATTTGGCGTCACAATTGCAAGGCGTTTTGATTAATATTCCGTCTCTGAATCGTGAATTCATAAAAATTATGGGCTTAAACGCGAGAAGTAGAATTGTAATGACAAATCTTAGACGTTCGTCCGCATATGCCCTTATTATTATAGCGTTGCTTGGCGTCCTTATGGGGCTTGGTCAGGCGATGACAACTACCCTTACTGTAAAAGGCGGGGAGGAAGTGACTTACCCAATAACTCTCGCCACCGAAGACCGCGTTTTGATACAATTCACAGCTCTTGGAGAACAAGTCAGTGTCTTGCAGTTCTCTATAATCTTTCCAAACTCGACGGAAATAGATTTTGGGGAAGTCGGCAAAGTCAGTTACAGTTTTATATGTGACGCTGAAGGCGAGTACGTGCTGCACTTCGTAAACAACGATCAAAACATAGAAAAGCGCGTATATTTAAACTATGAAATTGATCATTACATTTTCGGAATTCCCCAAATGCTTTTCATGGCGCTGATAATTGTGTTGGCTTGCGTAGGCGGCGTATTCGCTTTCGTGATTCTGGGAAGAAAATCTTAGCCACGTTCAGGTGTACACAGAAATTTTAAATAAAGTGAACTCTCGTAGTATCGACCAGCTTATGTTAACGTGAACGCGGAGTGAACAAAAGTGCTTGTTACGAATAAGGAGTTGATGGTTCCAGCGAGAAAAAATGGCTATGCCATCGGCGCTTTTAACGTTCAAAACCTTGAAAGCACGTCAGCCATAGCTGAGGCGGCAACAGAAGAGAAATCGCCCGTAATAATGCAGATCACGCCAAGCGTCATCAAATACGCAGGCTTAGCTTACATATCAAATTTGGTGAAAACTGCAGCGCAGTTGGCACCAGTGCCGATAGCCATGCATCTTGACCACGGAGAAGACTATGAAACAGCTGTGAAGTGCATTGATGCGGGTTTTACTTCGGTTATGAATAGATGGCTCCTTCTTAAAGTTTGAAGAAAACGTCGCTCTAACAAAGCGTGTGGTGAGCGTTGCGCATCCGAAAGGCGTTTCCGTTGAGGCGGAACTGGGCAAGCTTGCGGGTGTAGAAGAGCGAAGCGTGGAAGAGAAGGAAGCCATCTTAACTGACCCTGAAACAGCCGTGGAGTTCGTTGAGAAAACAGGTGTTGACACTTTGGCGGTGGCGATTGGCACTTCGCATGGCGCGTACAAATTCAAGAGCGAAGCCAAGCTTGACTTGGAAAGGCTGAAGGCAATCAGTGAGAAGATAAGTGTTCCGCTTGTTTTGCACGGAGCCTCAAGCGTGCCACAATGGATTGTTGAAAAGGCTAACAAGTTCGGCGCTGAGCTAAGCGGTGCGAAGGGTATTCCTGAAGAAGAACTTAGGAAGGCTATTTCGTTGGGCATTGCGAAAATCAACATTGACACGGACTTGCGCTTGGCGTTTACGGCAACGGTACGCGAAGTTTTGACTAATTCGCCTAAAAATTTTGACCCGCGAAAGATTCTGGGTCCCGCGAAAGACGCCATGAAAGAAGTTGCTAAGGGCAAAATGCGGTTATTCGGAAGTTCAGGAAAAGCATAGATGTCTGTTGCTATTTTTTAAAGCATTATTTTTTTAGTAGTTCCATGAGTATTGGCATTAACTTAAAACCGCGGTCTAAAACGCCCAAACTTCCTTTTTCGCATTCTCGCTCAGAGAACTTGGCGATCTTTTCGTCCTTGATCTTTCCGCCTGATATGAGCACTGGAACTGGCGTGTCGCTGTGCACCTTCAAAGCGCAGGGCGTTGCATGGTCACAAGTTACGCAGAGCATGTGGTCTTTCAGCGAAATTTCCTTGAGGAGCCTCCCGAAAAAGTATTTGTCGATGGCGGAGATTACTTCGGTTTTTCGGTAGCAGTTGCCATCGTGACCCGGCTCGTCGGGACCTTTAAGGTGAATATAAAAACAATCATAATCGGGCAGTATATCCAACAGCTTCTTCACTCTGACTTCGCAGTCGCTTTCAAGGTCGCCTGAAGGTGGAGGAAGAAGAGCAGCCTGCATCCCAGCCAGCTGAGCGATTCCGCTTTCCGCGTGCATATCCGCAAGCGCTGCAAAGTTCACGTTATACCGCTCGTTGATGTTGAAGAACTTCGGCAACTGGCTTCCCGCATCTCGGCTGAGCACAACATTTGCCTTCAGTTTGCCTTCTGCAGCGCGTTTCTTGTTTACCGCGTGGTTTTCCCATAGCTCATGCGCTTTCTCGGTAAACTCGTTCACGAGCGCCGCCGCGTTCCGCGCTTCTTCCGTGTCATCCAACGGCTCGCTCTTTTTAAGAACCATCTCCACGTCGGGCGTGGCTACTCCTATGCCGTTCACCATAGTGTAAGCAGGGTCGCTGTTCGTTATCTTACCAGAAAGACATTTCGCTTTGCTCTTAAAAACAAGAACCGCGCGGTGACCCAGCGTGTTCCTGAATTCAAATGTGGCAGGGCACGAGTCCAACTCTATCCTCTCGTTGGCGGCGCGGCTTAGTTCTGCAGCTTCTTCATTGGTAAGGGTCCTTTTCACTCTGCGATCGATTATTTCTCTTCCTTTACCCAAAGTCGCAAAGTTGCAGCGCAGTGCCAAATCGCCGTTTGCCACGTCAATGCCCGCGCCTACCGCTTCGATTATGCCTCTACCCGTGCTGTACTTGAACGGGTCATAACCCAAAAGCGAAATGACCGCCGCATCGCTCTCAGGGGCAACGCCCTTTCTAACGGTATACATTAATCCTGTTTTTCCGTTTTTGGCGAGAAAGTCCAAGTTAGGGGTTTCAGCCGCTTCCAGAGGGGTTTTGTTTCCAAGTTCAGCAATTGGCAAATCACCCATACCATCGATGGCGACGTAAATCAGCTTCAACGCAGGAGAACCCTCCGCTAAGTCAGAGAGCTTAATCTGGTTTGAGGCTGTATTTCTTTTTTGCGTATGTGAGCCAATTTTTCACGGATAGAATTGCTCTGATTTCCGTTTGTGTGGCTTGCGGCGTTCTAGTGGTGTTCACGAGTTAAACATCAGTCTGTTCGAAACAGCTTCGAAAGCTTTTCTAACCTCGATTTTTCTATTGGCTTTCACCAGTTGATGGGAATTGCGGAAATCATGCGGCAATGTGCGAACAGCCAAATTGGTGCTCAGCGGGGTTGCGCTTGGCAATTCTAAATAATTCACTGTGAAGCTTGAGCCGTCGTTATTAAGAGGTGAAACCGTCACCAATTGAAGCTCTTGATCGTACATAACGAATTGCGCGTAGGAAAAATTGCTGATTGCTCCAGTGACGCCGTCCAAGGTTGCTTTGCACTCGGTGAGTGTTACGTTTCCGAAATCTGCCAAAGTACTGATGACGCCGTTAACCTTTGGCCGCTCCACTACCCATTCAGCTGACGACCGCGAAGAATTATAAACAAAAGTCCTTTTGAAGCGCTGATTCCAAGTGATGTCGGCAATTTCTATTGACCAAGTGTTCGTGTTTTTGTTTATGAGGCTTATTGAGGCTGTGATCGCGTCGCCTGCTTGAACGTGAATGTTTGGGATGCGAACTAAATGGTCAGGTACCAGTTCATACCAAGCGTAATAGACAAACTTGCCGTTAATGCACTCCTGCGCGGTACCTGTCTGAATTAAGGTGTCTTCTCCGTATCCACCTATTCCTACCCACACACTTGAAAACGTGTTATTTTCCGAAGGCTTAATCTCGGGCACTGTCCAAGAGGCACTGACGCTGCTCACTACTGGCGAACGGTTTTGAATGTCCGAAGCCACAATATAGCCGGACCAATTCGAAATTTTGAAGGACGGTGGATTATCTGTTTGGTTCGGGCTTGCCAAAAACAAGCTTATCGAATAACAAACTGCAACAGCGCCAACGATAAACGTCATTATAGCAATTGCCGAATAGAGTTTTGAAGCGTTGATTTTGAGAAGTACGGTCTGCCACCTTTTCTATTGGAAAGAATTAGTGGGCATATAAAGAATTTGCTGTTTTCCGAAATAGGCAAGCCCAAGCTCAAACTAAGCTGTCCTTGAATCCTGATACGACATCTTTAATCGATTGAATTAATGGGTGCTTGATTTTCGCGGGAGCCTTAAGCTTCTCTAGCCGATCTACCCTAAAGTATATGGGCGGATGAGGATCTAAACCTAACCATTCTTGAACGCGGAAAGATGGCGTCCGCTCGTATAGAAGCCGTTGGAAGCCGATTTTTTCAAGAGCCCCAGCTAAGACCTCAGGACTGCCCATTATGATGGCAGATACAAGGTCAGCCCGTGCTTCGAAGAATTTGGCGATGAAAAATATTACCACCATAACAGCCCAAAAGTACAAGAAGAACAGGAAGAAAGAGGAGAAAAATAATGGGAAGAATTGAAATAGCACGTAGAATCTGAAGAGAAACTCGGCAGAAGTCAATCCATAAAGAAGAAGAGGATCTCGCCCTCTAAGATGACCGAATTCATGACCCAACACGCTAACAACTTCCTCCTCCTCAAGCTGAACCAGAAGACCTGTAGTTATCAAGACCACCCCACGACTTGGGCTGGGACCAGCAGCCGCAGCGTTCGGAACCATGGTGTTTGACACAACAATTTCAGGCACTGGAAAACCGAATTTGTCCGCGACTTTTTTTACGAGTTCGTAAACGTTCACTTTTTTAACCGAAAGATTCTCAGGTCGACATGCTATGCCATATTTCGCGAAGACTAATTGTGCTGCCTCACAGTCAATTTCGCCTCGTTTAGCCAAAACTTCATTGTAGATTTCCTTTTTTATTGCTAAAACTTGATCGCGAGTAAGGGTTTGCTTAAGATCTACGTTTTCTTTAATGGGCAAATTGTATTTTAGAAGGTGTATTATGGGATTAGCTTCAGTGATGTGCCAATCAGCTGTTCTTGCAATGAAGCTGCTGGAATAGAAGACGAAAACAAACTGTACTGCGATAAGAACTATCGGCGCAATCCAAAATGCGTCTGGATACAGTGAGGTTAAGATTATGAAAATTACCATGCCAAAAGCCATGAATACGACGAAAAAGAGAATTTGCGTTTCAAGAAACAAGCGGTGGAAAGATTTTTCCTGCTTTTTCAGCGTTTCTGGGACTATGTCTGCGCCTTCTCTCCAAGCAAAGTACAGTGTTGCTTTTCTGGCGTTTTCCTCGAATATCTGCACTGCAATGACAACGTCTTGCTTTGCCTCTTCCATGTCCGCGGCTGACACTGATTCAGCAATGGGGATTAGCTTCACTTCTATTGGCGTGGTGCCTTTGACTTCGGCTTTGAGCAGAGGCATTCCTTGCGCGTCAAGAATCACATAAGAGAGGAAAGGAACACCGTCGGCTATTTCTCTATAAAAGTTTGTAAAGCGCTGTTTCTGAGGAAGCAGGTACTGCGTGTAAATAAAGGTGAATAGTTTTTCCATGTAACTGGCTGGAAGTTCAGTAGCGATTTTGTAAGAAACAGCTTCGGCCATTCTGCTCCAAGTCTTAAGTGCGTCTATGTTCAATTCAACCAATTTCTTTTTTATAACTCTATGGGTATTGATTGACCTCCTACAGCAACATAAACCCGCAATTTTCTAAAAAGAGGAAGTGTTCGCACAGAGAGGTCTGATGCAGAGTACCGCGGTAACTTGTCTGTTGTCTGTCCGCGCTTGTACTTGAGAGAAGCTATAAATAAGATTACAGAATAATTAGAATCGCGCACTCAAAGGTGACAGTTTTGAGAATTGGCTTTTTCGTTTGGGAATACCCACCTGAACTCGTCGGCGGTTTAGGCACTTATGCGGCGTACATAACGCATGAGTTCGTTGATATAGGACACGACGTCTCGGTTTTCACTCTTAATTCCGGCAACCTAAAAACTAGAGAAATTCTACAAGGCGTCGAAGTTCACAGGCCCCTAATAGCTGACGCCAGCAATGTTTTCCCCATGTTTGTAGTTGACGACTTGAAGAAGTGGGGCACTAATATAAGGCTCTTTAACGACATTTTCATTTACAACATTCTCAGCGCAACGAAATTCATCCATCAACTAATAGAGAAAGAAAGCTACAATTTTGATGTGGTGTGCGTTCACGATTGGCTGAGTAGTATTTCGGGTCTGGTAATTAAGAATCAATCGAAAATGCCTGTGGTCTTTCATACTCACAGTACAGAATGGGGAAGAAGTGGCGGTCAAGGGTCTGAGGTGGTGTCGCATCTGGAATGGGCTATGGCTCAGAAAGCAGACAGAATAATCACCGTCAGCTATGCCATGCAACAGGACTTGATAAAGCACGGATGGCCTCAATCAAAAATCAGCGTAGTTTGGAATGGAGTAGACCCTGAACGCTACGACCCGCGCAAGTACCATGAGGAAGATGTGGATAAAATTCGAGAAATATACAAAGTTCCTAAAGATTGGAACATGCTCCTTTTTGTGGGAAGACTCACTTGGGTAAAAGGCGTTAGAAACCTTTTGCAAGCAATGCCCAGCGTTTTAAGGGAATACCCCAACACTAAACTCGTTATTCTTGGCAAGGGAGAAGAACAAACTGATATTGTGGAAACCGCGGACAGACTAGGCATTAAAGACAAGGTTGTTTACCGCTTTGATTTCGTCCCTGAGGACGAGAGAATCCTGCATTACGCTGCTTCAGACGTATGTATTTTTCCGTCTACCTATGAACCCTTCGGCATAGTCAGTTTAGAGGCTATGGCTATGGAAAAACCCGTGGTTGTGGGCGCGCGAGGCGTGGTAGGTTTCAAAGAGCAGGTGATAAGCTCTGGTGTAGACCAGAACGGTGTGCATATTAATAGTGAAGACCCTGCGGATATAGCTTGGGGAATAAAAGAGACGCTGAAGAACCCTGAAAAGGCGAGAAACTGGGGCGAGAACGGACGCAAAAGAGTAATAGAATACTTCACATGGAGAAAAGTTGCTGAAGAAACACTCAAAATCTACGAATCTATCCTCTGACAAAGAGCGAAAAAGAATGTATAAATGCTGAAAATGGTCGAGTTGCCGATTATATTGCCAACATTTCAGCCAGTTTCAGTAAGCGCAAATCTAATGGTTTCTGCGTTTCACACGACTTCTTAAGGTCTATACTCGCGATTGTGCCATTCTGCAGTCCAACCAAACTGCTTCCTTGCTCTTCACATAATAGGTCAACGGCTTTTTCAGCAAAAAGGCTAGCCAAGAGCCGACTGCGCGCTGTGGGACTTCCACCTCGTTGCGCGTATCCCAAAATTGATAATCTAACTTCGAAACCTGTTTTCTTTGCGATTGCCTTGGCAAGTTTGCTGGTGTCGCCGATGCCCTCAGCAGCAACTATTATCCCTGCCCTTTTTCCTTTGTGAGCGTTTTCTCTTATCACATCGACAATCTGCGTCGCCTTACATTCGCGTTCAGGGATAAGAATTACTTCAGCGCCGATTGCTATTCCAACTTCTAACGCTAGGAAGCCTCTTTTTCGACCCATAACTTCTACTATGAAGACTCGTTCGTGGGAAATTGCTGTGTCTCGAATCTTGTCAATTGCTGCCACTGCAGTGTTTACGGCGGTGTCAAAACCCACCGTTTCATCTGTTCCAAAAACATCATTGTCTATTGTAGCTGGAATGCCCACCATCAAAGTGTCGCTTTCTCTGCCCAACTCTAAAGCACCTCTAAATGAGCCATCACCACCTATAACTACCAAACCGTTCACTTCATTCAACTCGAGGGTTTCAGCAGCCAACTCAACGCCTTCCGCCTTCTCGAATTCGGGACACCTTAAAGTGTGAAGCATCGTGCCGCCCAACTGGATTATGCCGCCCACGGTGCGCGGAGTCAATCGTTTATACGTGTTCGTTAGCAGACCATCCCAGCCTCTTTCAAAACCTAAAACTTGGAGTTTTCGCGAGTGGGCAATCCGAGTGACAGCGCGGATGGCAGCGTTCATTCCAGGCGCATCTCCGCCTGGGGTTACCACACCGATAGTTTTCAACACCAACACTCCTTTGTTGTGCTTACCTGAAGACGCTTTAAGCGCTTACAGAATTAAAATCTATCTAACTATGCCAAAACACATAAATCTTTTAGTCTTCTCCTAATGGTTTTTGTCGGGCGGTAGCTCAGCCTGGCAGAGCTTCCGAGTCGGCTAGCAAGCTTAGCTGGCGGAGACGCTGTAGAAGTCCACCCATGGTGGGCATCACCCAGCCTGCACAGGCAACATGCAGAAACCGGACCGTCGCAGGTTCAAATCCTGCCCGCCCGACCAATGCTCCTGTAGCCAAAATAAGTATGCCTTATTTTTGAAAAATAGCTCCAAAGAGGCTCAATTAATTTCTCATACACTAGCTCGCTTTAGAGCTACCATGCATCCCGCGAAGAACACCAACCCAAAGCCCAAAAGAGCCAACAAGGACAGCCATGGAAATGGTTGCCCTAAAGCCGCTGCTCGCAGGCACTCACTCGAGTGAGTAAGAGGCAGAAAGTACAAGACAACCTTCACTGCCTCAGGCAGTTGGCTTAATGAAAAGAAAGTACCGCTAAGAAACGTCATAGGCAAAATCACTAAGGTGCTGAAGGTGCCCATATCTTGATGTGATTTAGCCCACAAGCCAACAAGCACTCCAAGGAAGGAAAAGACAAAGCAGGAACTAACCAAGACTAATACAAAGAGCGGACTAACAATAAGCATCGGCGAAATGAGTACACCCACTATCAATATAGCGACAGCACTGATCAGGCCACGTACTACACCTATCAAGGTTTTACCAATAGCCAGCGAAAAGAGGCTGATAGGCGACATTAAGTATTCGTCGAAGCACTTATAGAAAAGGCGATCCACATGCAGTTTCAGCCCAGCACCGCCGTAGCTGCTTGACATCGCTGTAAGGGCAATTATACCAGGCATCACAAATGCAAGGTAGCTGACACCCCCAAAGCTGATTCCGCTCCCCAAACCATAACCAAAAGCTACAAGATAGAGAATAGGATTGACAAGGCTAGTTACAAGTGTTCGAAGCCAGTGGCGCCTCAGAAATCTTAGATCTACCCACAAAACTGAGTATATGTCCCTAAACACAGTTATCATTTAATCATCACCCACCTTTCGTCCAGTTAGTTCTACAAAGACATCTTCTAGGTTTGACTCCCGTATAATAATGGTTTTAGCATCGGGGGGTAAATTCTGAACAAAGCTTGTCGCCGCCACTCTATCAGCAAAATATTGGTAGCGAGTTTCTTTATTGTTCACAAGCGTTTCCACAGCGACCAAACCTAATCGTTGACGCAACTCTAGGGGCTTACCAAGATTAATTAGGCGTCCTTGATGGATTATTCCTACACGCTGACAGAGAGCCTCTGCCTCTTCAATATAATGAGTAGTGAGGAAGATGGTAGTGCCATCAAGATGCAGACGACGTATTAAATCCCACAAACGACGCCGTGTCTGAGCGTCCAACCCTACCGTTGGCTCATCAAGAAAGAGCACCTTAGGTCGATGCATCAAAGAACTGACAACCATCGCCCGTTTTTTCATCCCTCCTGAGAGAGTCTCGACTATTCGGTCAGCTTGCTCAGTAAGCCCCACATAATCAAGCAACTCATCAATGCGCCGCTTGCGTTCAGACGAACCGAGATGATGTAGACGAGCACGAAACTCCATGTTTTCTCTTACCGTCAAATCACGGTCCAAGCTCACGTGTTGCTGCACTACGCCAATCACTTTCTTCACCTTATCAGGTTCCTTCACTACATCAAAGCCGCTTACACATGCGCAGCCTGAAGTTGGCTTGGTCAAGGTGGTTAAGACGCGAATAGTGGTAGTCTTACCCGCTCCATTGGGTCCAAGGAAACCGAATATCTCCCCTGAATATACCTTTAGATTCAAGTCTTCAACTGCTCTAACATCACCATATCTTTTGGTCAACTTTTCGGTTACTATAACCTCTTCCAATTTGCAACTCCTCTTTTTGGCGCCCCTTCCATAGTCTGTCGTTTACTCCTCATTTATAGAGCAAATAAATTAAGAATTTTCCTCGCCCTCCAAGCTCATTTAAAGGCTCCAAGTTCATTCTGCTACCTCAACCAGCCCACTTCTGAATCAGCCATCGTGTTTCTTTAATGCCCCAGCTACTGCCGTCTTGGTCGAGAAACCGATCAATTCGCCTATCTTAACGTGACCACTAGTTATTTGTAATGGCTTGCCTGAATTTTTTCCAGAAACAACAATCATGTTATCAGTTCCTGTGCCAGTCGCTTGGTTTTGAGGCGCTGAGGTGCTTCTAATATCCAAATCTTGGAGGGCAGCGGTTTTTGCTTCTGTAGCAGTAATAATTGCGCGAGCTAGAGCTCCATCACTTAGAGCAGCATTGGTTAGAATGATAACGTTAATAGTTCCCAGTGTACTTACAAAATTTCCATCCCGCTCCACATAACTTGCTACATCCACGCCCGTCCTCAGAGCGTTGCCCTT
>Ga0209636_10004241_pt1 | contig 14604 bp, 11 predicted proteins | sample DeeMarSWOR152_54_FD_187464 | JGI IMG/M metagenome (GOLD analysis project Ga0209636, IMG submission 187464) | Marine sediment microbial communities from White Oak River estuary, North Carolina - WOR-1-52-54 (SPAdes) (version 2) | ecosystem: Environmental > Aquatic > Marine > Intertidal zone >...
TGAATATTTCACTCCAAAAAATTGGTCGCCCCATATAACCCTGGCCACGGATGATTTAACAAAAAGAAATTTTGAGAAAGCTTGGGACGAGTTAAAGGATTCAAAAATCAAATTCAAACAGAAACTCCATAATTTGTGCCTGGTTAAGAGGTGTCCGGATGGAAAAATTAGAATCGCCAAGAGATATAAGTTGTAATCGGACGAATATTATATATGTTTGGGAGGATAAAATGAGCCAGCACGTAACCAAGAAAAGGTGGAGATCAATGAAATGGCTGATGGGTTGGTTATGGGTTTTGGGGGCGCTTTTATTGCTTACTGGTTGCCAGAGTCCACAGGTACCGGATAAGAATAAGAGCGCTATCGTAGCCCTTTATTCAGACGAAAGCACAGACGACGGATGTGTCCAAGCTACTGAGAAGATGTTTGAATGGATGGGTTATGCGGTCTCGTTGGTGAATGCAGACTACATTAACAACAAAGGACTGGATAATTTTAGTATCCTGTGTGTCCCGGGTGGGGATATGTATCAATATTCCCAGGATATATCTTCAGGCGGTAAGGAGAATATAAAGAACTTTATTCGGGATGGGAAGAGTTACATTGGGATATGTGGCGGAGCCTACTTTACCGGAGAGAAAGTCTTCTGGCAGGGACAGCAGATTCCCATGATTCCCTTGGGAATATTTCCCGGCACCACCAAAGGTCCCATCGACGAAATCGCTCCTTATCCTAATTGTGTTATGTGCCAGGTGAATATCGTGGATCATACCCACACCATCACGCAATCCGAGCCGGATTCCGCCTGGATTGCTTACTGCTATGGTCCCATGCTGCTACCCAATCAGGATGCTGACATAGACATCTTAGGTGAGTATCAGATTGGAAATCAGGCCGCAATGGTAGCCTTCGAGTATGGTCTTGGCAGGGTATTCCTTATCGGCACTCATCCCGAATTCGAGGAGGACAGTGATCGAGATGGATTACCCCCTTCTGACAAACTGGATGATCAGGGTTCGGATTGGGAATTGATGAAAAAGGCGACTCTTTGGTGCTTGAAGAAGTGAGTTCGAAACAAGAAGTTTCGAAGCATTGTAGGTCAAGCATGTCCAAAGGACTACCCGACAAAACGATTGTCGACCACCTCATTTGAGTCAAATGACCTTCAGGATGGTTGACCTGCAAAATCTATGATAAATTTAACCAGGTGAAATCTGCGGGATAGCTAAATATAATGCCGCGCGCTCTTTTTGTCTTCGTAAGTCATTGAAAGTCAATAAAAAGGTTTCTCAAACTGTCAAACTTGAGTTCAAGATGTTCTGATCATAGACAAAAGCATTAATTGCTTTTACATTGTCATTTGTATTAGTTGGCTTTTTCAACATTCCTCCAGGCTTACCCTCTCTTTAGATGAAATCCTCAAAAAATCTTTACCTCCGAAATATTTGAGTTAAGAGGTTATCAAATTTCCATCCGGATCTTTATTCTTTAAATCTGGGAAATGTCTGGAAACATAAGATGGAACAAACAAACCACACGCCGGAAAGAAAAGAAGAAATTTGGCTTTAAAAAAGAAAGGCAGGGACACATTCTGGTTGCGGTGTGCCCTGCCTTCAAAATTCTGCTTTTTGTAGCCAGGTTTTACTTCACTGCATCCTTCAGTTGTTTGCCGGCTTTGAACTTCGGCACTTTGGAGGCGGCGATCCGGATGGGTGCACCAGTCTGGGGATTTCTTCCCATTCTGGCTTTTCTCCTGGCCACGGAGAAGGTACCAAATCCAACGAAACTAACCTTCCTGCCCCTCTTCAAAGAACTGGTGACTCCATCAAAGAAGGCATTGACAGCCTTATTGGCTTGAGCTTTGGTCACCTTCGCCTCTTTGGCGATTCTGCTAACCAGATCTTCTTTGGTCATTTACTCACCCCCTTTACGACTTTTAAAGGTTCAACGGTTTTTACCTTTTTGTTAACACCTTGAGAATACAATATTTTCAAGGGCTTGTCAAGAACTTTTTTTATTTTTTTTAAAAAAATAGCTCAACCATGCCTTTTCAGAAAGTAAATAAAAATCTGTGACGGGAAAAATTCAGTGGGTCACGCATTTCCTCCGATTAGAAATTTCTGCGGCTGTTAAATTTTCTCCACCAATCCCAGTTGGGTAATAGTTTTTTCTCCAGCACCTAACTTAAGTTAGGTGCTGGAGGGATAGATGCTGTGATGGTATATCCGCTTGTTGGTAAAGGGTGCCCCCTCCGTTCACGGTGAAGCCCTTCAGGATGAATCCGTTACCAAACGCACTTTGGTGAAATGGTGTTGGAGCTTACCCTTGGTATTCGCAATAAATCTTTCGGATTTATTTGACATTCTAAATGAAGGTGCTTATCTTCCCAAGCAAACAAGTCTGAAGAAATCAGATTTTTCAGGAAAGAAATTCAGGAGGAGAAGAATGGAACAGGAGCTTCTAAACATTTTAAGCCTTTTGAAAGGTTGGGCTTACGCCCATGTGCCCAAGATCATAATGATTATCATAGGTGCTTGGATTGTAATCCGGGCGACCAGACTGGCAGGAAAAAAGATCATCGTCTACACCGAGGATGACCATCCCGCCACCAAAAGCGAGAGAGAGAAACGGGCGGAGACCTTGGTGAACATCATAAACAGCGCCATTAAGGTCTTCGTCTACATAGTCGCTTCTTTCATGATCTTAAAAGAGATAGGGGTGGATATCGCGCCGCTGTTAGCCGGTGTTGGCATAGCCGGTTTGGCGATTGGATTTGGGGCACAGACTCTGGTTAAGGATTTCCTTACCGGGTTTTTCATCTTGATGGAAAATCAATACCGAGTGGGAGATGTGGTGAAGATCGGAGATCATGCCGGATTGGTGGAAAAGGTAAACTTGAGAACCACGGTGCTGAGAGACTTAGAGGGGGTGGTGCATACCATACCCAACGGTGAAGTTCAATCGGTGAATAATCTAACCCACGGCTGGTCACGGGTGGTTTTGGATATCGGAGTGGCTTATAAGGAAGATGTGGATAAGGTGATCGGTGTGCTCCGGGAGGTGGGAAAGAAGATGAGAGAGGAAAAACCTTACCACCAGCTCATGCTGGATGACCCACAGGTTCTGGGAGTGGATGGCTTCGGAGAATCGGAGGTGACCATCAAGATGATAGCCAAAACCCTCCCTTTGAAACAGTGGGATGTAGGAAGGGAGCTGAGAAGGAGGATAAAATATGCCTTCGATCAGGAAGGAATCGAGATTCCATTCCCTCAGCGTACCATATACATCCGAAAAGAGAAGTCGTGAAGACAAAGCTTTTCTTTGGCTTTTGTCCGCAGGATCCAAGTTCTGGACTTGTTAGGTCTTCAGATTTGCGGTTAGATTTAAAACCTCCAAAATTCTGGGAAGAGTCCAGATTAAATGCCGAGGAAGGTCAGTTGACTCAAATGAGTTTCAGCCTTCAACAGGAAATAATCCTACCTTTTCAACGCCCACAGATCAACACCATTTTTCTCTTGACTTTCCTAAAGAAATGAAATTTATTCAAGATTAAAGTTTTCGACAGTATTTGATTTTTAAAGGCTCGGATGATTAAGCTACAGCGCACCATCAAAAAACCCGCTTCCTATTCAGGGATTGGACTGCATACTGGGAATCAGACCACCATCACCTTCAAACCTGCACCCATCGGTCACGGCATCGTTTTTGTGAGGAGTGATCTTCCTGACTCTCCAGAAATCCCGGCAGATATAGATCATGTGATAGATATAACCCGGGGGACCACGCTGAAAAAAGGGGAGGCTAAAGTTTACACGGTGGAGCACGTTTTAGCCGCTTTAGCCGGGCTGGAATTGGATAATCTCCGGGTGGAGCTGGATTCCAGCGAGCCTCCGGTAGGGGATGGAAGCGCCTTACCTTTTGTGGAGACCATACTCAAAGCCGGCACCCAAGAGCAGGACTCTCCTAAAAACTATCTGGAGATAGAAACCCCACTGTTTTACTCCGAAAAGGATAAAGGGATAGATCTGGTGGTGGTTCCATCTGACGATTTAAGAATCACCTTCATGGTGGACTATCGGAATCCAGCTTTGGGCACGCAATATACCTCTCTGGTTTCGCTGAAGAAGGAATTCGTAGAGGAATTCGCTCCCGCCAGGACTTTCTGCTTTTTTCACGAACTGGAGGAGTTATACAATGAGGGTCTGGCAAAAGGGGGAAGCATTCACAATGCACTGGTGATCTGCGATGAGAATAACTGTGAGGCTAAAATCGACAAGCTTAAGGGGATGTATGGGGTAGCCGAGGAGGTATTTGTTGGCAAGACGGGAATCTTAAATGATGTCCCGTTGAGGTTCCCTAATGAACCGTGCCGGCATAAAACCTTAGACCTATTAGGAGATTTGTATCTTCTGGGTGTTCCCCTGAAAGGTCACGTTCTGGCGGCAAGATCTGGACATGCGGCAAATGTGGCGCTGGTAAGAAAACTCCGGGAGCAATATGAAAAGGAACAGATAACCACCAGATACCAGAAGAAGACCACCAGGGATTATCTTCTGGACATAAATGCCATCTTAAAAATCATGCCCCATCGTTTCCCCTTCTTGCTGGTGGATCGGGTGGTGGATATCCAACCCAGAAAAAGTGTGGTGGCGATCAAAAACGTGACCATGAATGAACCCTTCTTCTCGGGTCACTTTCCCGGTCATCCCATAATGCCGGGGGTGTTAATTGTGGAGGCTATGGCTCAAGCCGGGGGGATTCTCCTTCTGAACACCGTGGACGACCCCGAAAACAAGCTGGTATATTTCATGGGAATCGACGGAGTTCGTTTCCGAAAGCCGGTTCTGCCCGGGGACCAAATCAGATTTGAGCTGGAGATGATTCAGTTTCGCCGGGGGACCTGTAAGATGCAGGGAAAAGCCTATGTGGAAGGCGATCTGGTCTGTGAAGCAACTCTGATGGCAACCATTGTAGATAGATGAGGATGGGGGTGTATTAAACCTGAGGGGTGGGGATATATCAAAACCATCCTCTGCTGTTGATAATAATTCGTTTTTGAAACTTAGCTTCAATTAAAACAACACCTCCATTAAAACCGGATCATGGATATTCACCCCACCGCGATCATTCACAAAGATGCCAAGCTCGCTGAAAATGTGTGTGTTGGACCTTTCAGTATAATAAATGAGGGAGCAGAAATTGGTGCGGGAACAGAAATCGGTTCCCACGTTTTGATAGATGCGAAAACCACAATAGGAAAAAACTGCAGAATCCATCATGGAGCGGTTTTGGGCACTCTGCCGCAGGATCTGAAATTTGAGGGAGAAAAGACTCATCTTACCATCGGGGATGGAACAGTAATTCGGGAATATGCTACCCTCAATCGGGGCACCAAATATAGAGGAAAGACGGTGGTGGGCAAAAACTGCTTCATCATGGCCTACGCACATATCGCTCATGATTGTCTTTTGGGCGATCATGTGATCTTAGCCAATTCGGTCAATTTAGCTGGTCATATAGAGATCGGTGATTTTGCCATCATCGGAGGGGTGGTGCCGGTGCATCAGTTCGTCAAAATAGGAGCGCATTCCATTGTGGGAGGAGGCTTCAGGGTACAAAAGGACGTGTGTCCTTACGCTTTGGTGGCAGGCTATCCTTTAAAGACCGTGGGGCTAAATCAAATCGGCCTGCAAAGAAGAGGCTTCCCTGAAAAGACCATGCAGATTCTGGAAAAAACATTTAGGATTTTGTTTAAATCAAAACTGAACACCTCGCAAGCGATCGAAAAGATCAAGACTGAGGTGGAGTTAATACCAGAGGTTAAGACCATCTTGGATTTCATAGCAAAAAGTGAAAGGGGAATCATCAAATAAATCAACGGATTAAGCGGATTGAAACTGAGCTATTCTATGTGAGGTAACGGATATTCTTGTTCGTTACCATTTTTTCTTTATAATGAACGAATGAGACCAGAACCTAACTTAAGTTAGGTTCTGGTCTATGCGGACGAGTTCCTCACCATTCCTTCTGATTAACACTTTTTCTCTTATTGACTAAACCTGTGGGTATAGTTATATTTTCAAAAATTCTTATTGATTTGAAGCTTGCTGATGTTGATGTGGATTAAAACATGATCGCAATGTTTATTGTAGCCAATCCTAAGAGGTAAAGGATGGAAAAAGCAAGAGTTGGAGTGGTGGGGGTGGGGCATCTGGGCGATCACCACGCCCGCATCTTTTCTCAAGTCTCAGAGGCAGAACTGGTGGGGGTAAACGATATCGATGTGGAAAAGGGCAAAAGGGTAGCGCAAAGATATGGCACAAAACATTTTGAAAACTTAGATGATCTTCTGAAAGAGACAGATGCAGTTAGTCTGGTGGTGCCCACTACTGCTCACTTTCCTCTGGCGCAGGTGATATTGGAACGGGGAAAAGACCTCTTGATTGAGAAACCTGTAACTGAAACGGTCGAACAGGCGGAGGAGTTGATCAAACTTGCTCAAAAGAAAAGTGCGATTCTCCAGGTGGGACACATCGAAAGATTCAATCCGGCATTCAAAGCCATAGAGAAATACCAGCCCAATCCCAAATTTATCGAATCTCATCGAATGGCTCAGTTCGATCCCCGCGGAACAGATGTGGCGGTGATTTTAGATTTGATGATCCACGACATCGATTTGATTCTGAGTTTGGTTAAAAGCCCAATCGAACAGATAGAAGCGGCGGGCGTGCCGGTCATCGCTGAAGGTGAAGACATCTGCAACGCTCGGCTGACCTTTGAAAATGGTTGTGTGGCTAACATTACTGCCAGCCGTATCTCAGCCCGATCTCTGCGCAAGATGAGGCTTTTCCAAAAGGACTCCTATATATCCTTGGACTTTTTACAAAAGTCGGTGGAGATCTACAAGCTGGTAGAAGCTGACAGGATTTCCCGGGAGGAAAAAGAGAAAAAAACCGTGGTGGGAAACATTCCGGTGGAGAAGGTGGGAAAGACCATAATCTACCAAAGACCTGAGATTTGTGATCAGGATATGCTTACATCAGAGTTAGAATCATTCCTAAATTCGGTGCGCATCAGAATTCCGCCTAAGGTTAGCGGAGAAGATGGTAAAAAAGCATTGGAGGTTGCGCTACAGATCAAAGAAAAAGCTGAGGAACACAAAACGCACACTGGGGAATCTTAGAAAGTAAGGCAGGATATTAAAAAACCAAATTCTAACTGCGAGTCTAATCTGGAGTGCCAGGCTTTAGCTTGACCTGAGCCTTAAAGAACATGAAAAACTTTTGTGTGGTTCGCCTAAAGGCGAACACTCCAGATCTTGATCTCCACCAGATTTTCTCGATAGACCTCAAGAATCTGAACTTGAAAAGTTGCAATCTTTATAAAATCCTGTACTCTGCCTATGAACCATCCCAAAAAGATACTGATCATAGCCGGAGAGGCTTCCGGCGATCTACATGCATCCAATCTGGTGAGGGAAATAAAAAAGATTAATTCCAACTTGGAAGTCTTCGGCATAGGTGGGGACAGGATGAAAAGCCAGGGGGTGGAGCTTATCTTTCACATCGATAAGCTTTCCTTCATGGGTTTTTTTGAGGTGATAAAGAATTTGAGCTTTGTTAGAAAGGTTATGAAAACCATGGTTTCAGTGACCGAAATTAGAAAACCAGATCTGGCAATCCTGATAGATTATCCCGGCTTCAATCTAAGGTTCGCCAAAAGGGTCAAGAACTCAGGTGTTCCAGTGGTTTACTACATCAGCCCTCAGGTGTGGGCCTGGGGTGGTAACAGAGTGAAAAAGATGCGGGGATTGATAGACAAGATGGTGGTGATCTTTCCCTTTGAGAAGGAGATTTACAAAAGATTCAATATTGATTGCGAATTTGTGGGGCATCCGCTTCTGGAGGTAACCAGACCCATCCTCTCCTTAGAGGATTTCCAAAAGAAATTTGACATAAGAAAAAACGACGTGGTGGTGGGACTGCTTCCCGGCTCCAGATGGCAGGAGGTGGAAAAGATTCTGCCCATCATGCTTGAATCTTGTAAGCTTTTGAAAACAAGAATCAAAAATCTGAAAGTGCTTTTGGGATTGGCTCCCACCATCAAAAAAGAAGAAATTGAGAATCTTCTCAATAAGGCAGAATCGCAGTCGAATATAGTAGAAAAATTATCCTATGATTTGATGAAATATGCCGATCTCCTTCTGATCGCCTCCGGTTCTGCTACATTAGAATGTGCCATTTTAGGCACTCCCTTTCTGGTGCTGTATAAAACCAGCTTGTGGACTTATCTTGTGGCAAAGAGTTTAATTAGCATACCCAATATTGCCTTAGCCAATGTGGTGGCTGGAAAGCGAATAGTTTCTGAGTTCATTCAAAAAAAGGCAATTCCCAGCCATATCGCAGAGGAGATGTATGAGATTCTAACCGACAGGGAAAGATACAAAAGCATCCAAACTGAGCTAAAGAAAGTCAAGGAAAAGCTGGGGGAAGATGGCGCCTCTAAAAAGGCAGCACAGATCGTAACTGAAATGTTGACTTTTTCACCTTTGGCGGAATAACGAATGACGACTATTGAGTAATATAAGTGGGCTTATCCCCTCTCCCTTGGGGGAGAGGGTAAGGGTGAGGGGGAGTCAAGTTAAATGTAAGAGGTTTTTGAAAGAGTCTTTAGAGAGCGGAAGCTGGAGTATCCCGCTTTAGCAGGACCAAGAAAAAACCTGTTTATTTTCAAAGATTTCAAAGTCAAGCTAAAGCTTGACACTCCAAAACAACAACACAAAAACTTACTTTTTCAGAGCTCTCTGTAACAAATTATGTACCTTTTGTTAGTAAATGGTAATGAATGAGAAATTGGCTTAAACAAAAAAAAGATAAACTGCTTTTGTTTCTTGCATCCTGGATAGGTCCCGTTCTGATTTACATTCTGGGAATGACATTGAAGATAGAGTGGGTGGGGGAGGAAAATCTTGATATTCTAAGGAAAGAAAAAAAATCGGTGATCTATGCTTTCTGGCACGGCAGGATGCTCATTTTTACCTATTCCCATCGCAAGCAAAAGATACATGTTCTAATCAGCCAGCACAGGGATGGGGAGTTCATCGCTCGTATAATCCATCACTTAGGGTTCATCTCGGTGAGGGGATCCACCACCCGGGGTGGATCAAAAGCCATTTTCGAGATGTGTGAGAAGACCACTTCTGGATTCGATGTGGCAGTAACCCCGGATGGGCCCAAGGGACCCGGATTTCAGGTTCATCCTGGCATAATCTACACTGCCCAAAGAAGCGGAATGCCCATCCTTCCCATAACTAACTCCGCAAAAGGTCGCTGGAACCTCTCCTCCTGGGACCGCTTTTTGATTCCCAAACCTTTCTCTAAGGCGGTCATCATGCTGGGAAAACCAATCCAGGTGTCAGATGAAGCGACTTCTGAAGAATTGGAGGAAAAGAGGATCGATTTGGAAAAGCAATTGGAGGAGTTGACTCAAAAGGCGGATGATTATTTTTTGCGTTCAAATTAAGCAAAGACCAGAACCTAACTTAAGTTAGGTTCTGGTCTTTCACAAACTTAACAAGTTCGTAAATGTATACATTTTACAATCTCATTTTAAATTTCGTCTTTGTCATTTCCTTTCCCTATCTTTTGCTTCGAGCGGCTTTGGGAAAACACGGGATTGGCGAAAGAATGGGGAGACTGCCAAAGGAAAAAACAGAAAGGCTTCTTGGCGAAAAAGTCATCTGGTTTCATGCCGCCTCTGTGGGTGAGGTAAAAGCTTTATCCACCATCATCCCCCAGGTAAAGAAAAGTCATCCGGAATACGTCCTGGTGGTATCGACCATCACCAAGACAGGTAAAAAAGAGGCGGAAAGAATTTTGAAGGGAGTCAAGCTGGTTTTCTTCCTCCCCCTCGTTCTGAAAAGATTCGTTAAAAGAACTTTGGATAGAATAAAACCAGTAGCTTTCGTTCTGGTGGAAACCGAGTTCTGGCCCAATCTGATAAAGGAAGCGAAAAAGAGCGGATGTCTTGTGGCATTGATCAACGGACGAATTTCCGAGGTCTCCCTACGCAGATACCTTTTAGTAAGAAACCTGTTTAAGCAAATGCTTTCATATATGGATCTTTTGTGCTTGCAGTCAGAGGAGCTCAAGGAGAGGATAATACTTTTGGGCGCAGATCAGGATAAAATAAAAGTTACCGGCAATCTGAAATTTGATCGTCTCCTTTTTGCCCGTCCTATGGATCCTGCGAACGAAACTATGGACAAAGAGGCGCTGAAAAAAAGGTTGCGTATTCCTGATCATTTCAAGGTGATTATCGGCGGGAGCATAAGGGAGGGAGAGGAGAGGATTTTGATCGAAGTCTTTAAAAGGTTGAAACAGAAACACAAAAACCTCACTTTTATCCTTGCGCCCAGACATCTTGACCGATTGAAGCATGTGGAGGGGATCCTTTCTGATTGGCAGATGAGCTTCATCAGAAAAAGTCAACTGGATGGACTATTCTTTGAAACTCACGCCGAGGGAGAAATTCCTCTGAAGGATCAAAGCGTGATTCTTCTGGATACCATGGGGGAACTGTCTAAAATCTATTCTTTAGCCGATATGGCTTTTGTGGGGGGGAGCTTGGTGCCGGTGGGGGGACACAATCTTTTGGAACCAGCAATTTATGGAGTTCCGGTCCTTTTCGGACCTTATGTGGATCATTTCAAAAAGGAAGCCAAAATTTTGATCCAGTCCGGAGGAGGCATAAAAGTTAAGGATGAAGAGGAACTCTACTTCAATTTGTCCAATCTGCTTTCGGATGATGAGATAAGAATAAAATTGGGAAAGAAAGCAAAAGAGGCCATCCAGAAGGAGACTGGAGTCTCTCAAAGAACGGCTGATTTGATTTTCTCCTTTTTTGAAAAAAATTGAGCAGATGAAAAATATATTCCAACCCAATCAGAAAAAGAAAGAAGGACTTCTCTGGACATTGGCGTTAGGGGTTCTTTATTTTTTCTCTTTGCTTTATCGATTAATCTGTGGCATAAAACTTTTCCTTTACCAGCATGGGGTGCGCAAGCAAAAAAAGCTTAAAGCGAGAGTGATCAGCGTGGGAAACATCACCCTGGGCGGGACGGGTAAAACTCCTCTGGTCATCTATCTGGCAGGAAAGCTTGAAGAAAAAAACAAAAAGGTGGCCATACTCACCAGAGGATACAAGCGGAAGAAAAAAGAGATGGTGAAACTGACACAAAAAATAAAAAAGAAAATCAACTGGAAAGAAGTGGGAGATGAGCCCTATCTTATGGCACAGAGGCTTTCTGATGTTCCCATTTTGGTAAGCAAACATAGAAGCATCTCTGGACATTATGCCACAGAAAAGTTAGGCACCGAGATTTTGATTTTAGATGATGGATTTCAACATTTAAAACTTTTCAGGGATTTAGACATCGCGGTGATTGATGCGGTCAATCCTTTTGGCAACCGAAGACTGCTCCCGGCAGGCAACTTGAGAGAACCCTTAGCTTCCTTGAGAAGGGCGGATGTGTTTGTTTTGACCAAAACCGACCAGGTCTCTAATACGGATCAGTTGATCCAGGTATTGAAAAAATATAACCACCAAGCTCCAATAGTTGAGTCGGTTTATCGGATCTGCTCTATAGAAAAGCTAATGGATAGCTCTCCAGCAAACTCCAAAGATATGGAGGGCAAAAAGGCTTTAGCTTTTTCCGGCATCGGAAATCCCTCATCATTTGAGAATAGCCTGAAGCAACTGAAAATTCAGATTTTAAAACATCAAACATTCAGGGACCACTTCCCTTATCGCAGAAAAGACATTTTGACTCTGCAAGAGGAGGCAAAAAGCAAAGGAGCGGATTTTATTATCACCACCGAGAAGGACTCGGTGCGTATACCTTTGATAGACAAGCTGCAAACACCCTGCTATGTGTTAAAAATAGATCTGAAGATAACCCGAGGAGAGGAAATCCTCTTGGATAAAATCGAGGGTAAAGAATAAATGGAGATAAAAACCGACTTCTTGGTGATCGGATCAGGGATTGGAGGACTCACCTTTGCTCTTAAAGTTTCTGAGTTGGGGAACGTGGTCATCGTCACCAAAAAGGAGGACTCTGAGTCCAATACCAACTATGCCCAGGGAGGCATCGCCTCAGTCTTGGCAAAGGACGATTCGTTCCAGCTTCACATTGAAGATACCTTGAGGGCAGGGGATGGGTTATGTAATCCTGAGGTAGTGAGAAGGGTGGTGGAGGCAGGTCCGGGATGCATTGAGGAACTGATTCAGATTGGGGTGCGGTTTACCAGAAAAAGAGGGAAAGAAGAGGAATTTGATTTGGGGTTGGAGGGGGGGCATTCCAAGAATCGGGTGGTGCATGCCGCCGATCTCACCGGCAAAGAGGTGGAGAACTCGCTTTTGCGTGCGGTGAAAGCCAAGAAGAACGTTAAGATCTTGGAAGATCACATCGCCATAGACTTAATCACTCAGCATCATCTCAAAGACTACCATCGAAAGCCGGGCGAAAAAATCAGATGCTGGGGCGCTTATGTTCTGGATAAAGAAAAAAATCAGGTCCTCACCTGTCTTTCCAAGATAGCCTTGCTGGCAACCGGAGGGACGGGAAGGGTGTATATTCACACCACCAATCCCTCTATCGCCACCGGCGATGGATTAGCCATGGCTTATCGAGCAGGAGCAGGGGTAGCTAATTTGGAATTCATCCAATTTCACCCCACTGCCCTTTATCATATCGAGGGTAACTCCTTTTTGATCTCAGAGGCGGTAAGAGGAGAGGGGGGTATCTTACGGTTGAAGTCGGGCGAAACCTTTATGGAGAAATATCATCCCCGCAAGGAGCTTGCTCCCCGGGATGTGGTGGCACGTGCCATCGACCATGAACTAAAAAAGCGGGGAGATTCTTGCGTTTACTTAGACGTCACTCACCTGGATCAAAAGTTCATTAAACTGAGATTCCCTAACATCTATGGGAAATGCCTCTCATTAGGTCTGGATATAACTAAAGACTGGATTCCGGTGGTTCCTGCGGCTCACTATATTTGCGGTGGAGTGGTCACAGATTTACAAGGAAGGACCGGAATAGAAAACCTGTACGCCTGTGGTGAGGTGGCTTGCACCGGAATGCACGGTGCAAACCGACTGGCTTCCAATTCTCTTCTGGAAGCAGTTGCTTTTGCTCACTCCTCCGCTAAAAGTGCAAAAAGTGCGCTTTCGTCCATGAAAGATTTCTCCTTCCCCCCCATCCCTTCCTGGAGTCTGGAGGGGGTGTTTGATCAACAGGAATGGGTTATTATCTCCCACAATCGGGACTGGATTCAAAAATTTATGTGGGATTACGTGGGGATCGTCCGCTCCAATCGTCGGCTGGAGCAGGCAAAAAAAAGGATTAGCATCCTTCTGGATGAGATCACCGAATTCTATCGGGTTAATCCAGTAACCTATGATGTGGTCGAGTTGAGAAACATCGCCACCGCATCCGAGCTGATCATAGAATGTGCCCTCCAGAGGAAGGAGAGCAGAGGACTTCATTACAACTTGGACTATCCACAAAAAGATGATAAGAATTGGCTTAAGGATACGGTGTTGAAATCAGAAGAAGAATAGAGGAGATGAAATACCAGGAGACCATAATCATACTGGACTTCGGCTCGCAATACACCCAATTGATCGCCCGGCGCATTCGGGAGAATAAAGTCTTCTGCGAGATAGTTCCATTCAACCAGAGCCCGGAAAACTATAAGGATAAAAACTTAAAAGGGATAGTTCTTTCCGGGGGTCCCTCCAGCGTGTTCGATCAGGAGGCCCCCTTTTGCGAAAGCCGGGTTTTCGAGTTGGGTGTTCCGACTCTGGGAATCTGCTATGGCTTACAGCTTATTGGTAAATTATTTGGCGGAGAGCTGGAGAGATCAATAAAAAGGGAATATGGCAAAGCCATTATTCACATCGACAGAGGAGAGGATCTCTTTTCGGAAGTACGGACAAATACCGTGGTATGGATGAGCCATGGCGATTATCTCTCCACACTGCCTCCGGGATTTGAAGTTCTGGCCCATACGGAAAATATTCCCTTCGCCGCCATAGGAAACCAAGAAAAGAAAATGTATGGACTGCAATTTCATCCGGAAGTGGCTCATACAGAAGAAGGCAACCGGATCATCCAGAATTTTCTATTCCGAATCTGTGGGTGTGAAGGAAGCTGGACCACCGAATCGTTCATAGATGCGACCGTTTCCAGCATCAAAGACCAGGTGAAAGATGGCAAAGTGATCCTGGGACTTTCCGGTGGAGTGGATTCATCTGTATGTGCCGCTCTGGTGAATAAGGCCGTGGGCAAACAGCTTCATTGCATCCTGGTAGATAACGGCGTGCTCAGAAAAAATGAAGCACAAGAGGTAGTCTCTGCATTTAAGAGTTTTGATTTAAACTTAACCTTGGTGGATGCTTCCCAAAGATTTTTAAGCCAGCTTAAAGGAGTGATCGATCCAGAAGAGAAAAGAAAGATCATCGGGAGGGTGTTTATTCAGGTATTCGAAGAGGAAGCGCAAAAGATCAAAGATGTTGAGTTTTTAGCTCAGGGGACATTGT
>Ga0209636_10004242_pt1 | contig 14603 bp, 19 predicted proteins | sample DeeMarSWOR152_54_FD_187464 | JGI IMG/M metagenome (GOLD analysis project Ga0209636, IMG submission 187464) | Marine sediment microbial communities from White Oak River estuary, North Carolina - WOR-1-52-54 (SPAdes) (version 2) | ecosystem: Environmental > Aquatic > Marine > Intertidal zone >...
GCCTTTTGTTACAGGAATGAGCAAAAGGCTTGCACAGGAATATGAAAGATTAGCAGAAAAATATAACCCGGAGTTATTTATTAATAAATGACGCAATAATGATTTAAAAGAACAAAAGCGCGAGGAGGGTACACGACATATGTCATGAATGAAAATAGATCAAAAATTCAAGGAGATATATGATGTCAAAGAGGAGTTCAGGGATATTTATGAAAGTAAAGATAAGAAGGCGGCAAAAAGTGCACTAGATGATTTCGTAGATAGATATGGCGATGCTTACCCATTTCTTAAAAAGGCGGTAAGGAATAACGAAACTGAGATTTTGAATATATTTACTGATGACGGGAAAAGAGAGATTAAATATTTGCCAGAACATCTTGTTGAGAAAATAAGAAAATTTGAAAGGCAGCGAGGTGCTTTTAGAACATTTGAAAGTTGGGAAATGCTTATAGATTTGTTGTTAGAACATTCATGCAGTGAAAATTAAACCAAAATTTGAGGGGCTGCTACACATCTGACGATGACTCGAAAAATTAGTCAAGGATTTGAATTTAAAAGGATTAGGGAATAAAATAGACGCAGAAGAGGAGGTCGGAAAAATACGTTCGTGCATTTGTGGGTTTGCTGAGGCAAGTAAAAAAATTGCAAGAGAGTTAGTTGAGAGTCATCTAAATTTCGAAAAATTAAAACAGAAAATAGAAGCAGAAGAGGATATTATAGAAATCGGTGGGTGTATTCAAGGGATTTGTTTGGGAAGTGAAAAGGATGGGAAAAATTTAATTCCTGTTGTGAAGAATAAAATAGACGCAGAAAAGAATATTGGAAAGATCTATTTATGTATTCGGGGGATTAATTTAGGAAGTAAAAAAGTTGCAAGAGAGTTAGTTGAGAGTCTAAGTGTCAAAAAATTAAAGAAGAAAATAGAAGCGGAAGAAAATGTTAGAAAAATCGTTGAGTGTATTTGGATGATTGGTCAGATAAGTGAAAAATTCAAATTAAAAATCGTAAATCAATTTGATCCGGAGAAAGCAAAAACCCATGAAGTCAAAGAATTCATAATCAATTTAAAAACCCAATACTCAAACCAAAAAATTTAAAAAATGACCCCCTCTTACTACAACGAACTAAAAAACCTAAAAACCCGTAAAAAATGTAAATTTCGCCAGTAAATTTTTAGAAAAAGTTTAATCACAACCTTTTAAAAAATGTTGGCGAAAAATAATGGGTTTTCAACCCATTGAAAATTGCGGGTGCGGATAAAAATCCCATACTTTACACTAAAAAAACATCACACAAATCATGATTTTATTTTATTAATTTTGAATATTATTATCAATATCGTTGTTTGATTTTACTTCAATTAACATTAAAGATGAAATACTTTAACACTTATGACCTGATTCACGATGTGATAACCGGTAAAATTGACTATGAAAAGCATCTTAAAAGAATTACGCATAAAGAAGTAATGGAAAATTTGAAAAGAAAAAGAGCAACTATACCATTAAGTAAAGAATTCTTTATTACTGACGAGCCGCTTGAAGAAGAAAGCTTTGCAAAATTGCCGCAAAATATAAAGGACAAACTAAACAAAATTGGCCATGAGATTAACCATGCAGATAATGATACAAAAGAAAGGCATTTAAAAACTTTATTGAAGTTACAGAAAAGTTATTCCAATGTACCTGCAATTTATAATTACATTACATCCATATATGCTTACTTAGGAGACAAAGAGAAGCCATATCAGATGATTATAAAAACAAGAGATAAATTCCCGGATTATTTATTTGGCAAATCTGCTCTTGGCGATTATTACTTACAAAATAATTTATGCGATAAAATCCTTGAGGCATTTGATAATAAATTAGAAATTTATACATGCATTCCGCGAAAATCAAAGATTTACCATATTAGTGAAGTTCGTGCTTTTTATTCACTTATTGGGCAGTATTATTTATCTCAAAATAAAATCGGTCATGCTTTATTGTGCTATTTTTTATTAAAAAAGATAGATGCAAAACATCCGCCGACAATACTTCTTGGGAAAATGATTGTAGCGACTGAATTAGAAAATATATATAAAAAAATTACTGATTGCAGCAGGCATTAATTCCTAATTATAGGATTATTGTATGTGTTATCTATAATGAATTATTTGGAGAAACCATGAATAGTGGTTTGATATTTAAATAATAATTAATAACTGAAAATGGAAAGTAAAGAAAATGTAGCGGAAATCATTGAAAATTTGAAGAGCAAAAACACAAAAAATATAAATGAAGGTATTAAAAAGATATATGCTCTATGGGAGCATTATGTTGATGAGAAATGGAATAGACGAGAAGGTAATAAAGCAACAAGAGCATTGGAAACATTGTTTGGGAAACTTCTAATCTTATGCGGCGATAAGGATTGGCATATTAGATATGCAGCACTGCGCGGCTTGAAAGAGATGGTGATTTCGGAGGTATGTAGAAAACAGACCGATAAGACCTCTTCTATGTTATTAAAAAGAATAGGAGATGACAACGGCAATGTCAGGTGGACTGCGGTAAAGTTACTTAGTTTATTAAAAATAGATTACCCTGACGACCTTTATGTTGAAGTTTATTTGACACTTCAGGAGATGGAGGATAAAGAAGAAAATTCAAAAAAGAAAAAGTCAATAAACCAGATATTAGATGCGATGCTTTGCCGCCGTCTGGACAGGTTAATGGAAGAGCGAGGATATGTTCTTGTAGAAACATTTACGCCAAAGAGTTCATAATCAATTTAAAAACCAACACTAAAACCAAAAATTTAAAAAATGACCGACCCCTACTACGACGAAATAAAAGACCTGAAAACCCGTGAAGAAAGATACGAAGAAGCAACAATAGATTGCTACAACGAGGAGGAAGAGTTAACCGCTATCTGCATGTATGCAGAAGATTGCCTTGAGTTCCCATTTAAAGCGAAAATAAAGGACTGCGGAGATACAATATTTGAAATAACAGGGCTTGCGTCAAACTGCAATGTTAACACAAGGGTCTTGTGTTTTGCAGAGGCAAATAACATTAAAACAAAAGTGCCTCTTTCGGAGATAATCCCGGTTAATCCGTCAGAGAGGAATAAGATGATTATTGAAGATTACAGGGAGTGGAATAATTATTTTTGAAAGAACAATACCGGGGATAAAAGTAACCACAAAAAATTTCAAAATGGAAACAAAGAGTGATAATCAGGATATAAAAAAATTAAAAGAAGACATAGATAATGAAGAAAATGTTGGGAAGATCACTATGAGTATTGGGCGGGTTGCCGATAGAGACATGAAACTTGCTGAAAAGTTAGTCAATAATCTGGATATGGAGAAATTAAGGGATAAAATAGATGCTGAGGAGGATATAAAAGAAATCGCATGGTGTGTTGAAGAGATTGCTTATGCATGCGAAGGGTATGCAGGAGGGATTTTTTATGGCGGCGGGTGGTTTGTTGAGAACTTGGTCAGAAATATGGACATTGGGAAATTAAAAGTTAAAATAGATGCTGAAGAGGATATAAAAACGATAGGGATGTGTATTGGTGCGATTTTTGAGGGAGATGGCGAAGTTGCAAAGAAATTAAGTAATAGTTTGGACCCTGAAAAATTAAAGGATAAAATAGATGCTGAAGAGGATATAGGAAAAATCGGGGGTTTTCTCTGGAAGATTGGTTTTGGCAGTGATGAAGTTGCTGAAAAATTAGTCAGAAGCATGAATGCTGAAAAATTAAGAAAGAAAATAGAGAAAGAAAAAGATGCCGAGAAAATTAAGTTGTTTGTTGTAGCGATTCATCGTTACGGTAGCTACGAACTCGCATCCAAACTCACAACCCAACTTGACCCGGAAAAAGCAAAAACACCCGAGGTCAAAGAATTTATAATCAATTTAAAAAACCAATACCAGAACCAAAAATCTAAAAAATGACTGACCCCTACTACGACGAACTAAAAGACCTGAAAACCCGTGAAGAAAGATACGAATTTGCAATAATAGATTGCCCTGATGAGTATGAACTGTTAACTGCGATCTGCATGTATGCAGAAGAATGCCTTGAATTTCCATTTAAAGCGAAAATAAAGGACTGTGGGAATACGATATTTGAAATAACAGGACTTGCATCAAACTGCGACATTAACACAAGAGTCCTGTGTTTTGCAGAGGCAAATGACATTAAAACAAAGGTTCCTCTTTTGGAAATAATCCCGGTTGATCCGTCAGAGAGGAACAAGATGATCATTGAAGATTACCGGGAGTGGAACAATTATTTTTGAAAGCATATGCCAGAACCAAAAATTTTAATTTAATTTCAAATTTAAAAATAAATTATGAAACAAAACAGCATAAAATCAAATGAAAAGCAGATAATTCTCTACACAACACCTGACGGTAATGTGAAGATGGAGGTGTTTTTACAAGACGAAACGCTTTGGCTCTCGCAAAAAATGATGGCGGAACTGTTTGAGGTAACAGTACCGAATGTGAGTATGCACCTTAAGAACATATTTGATGAAGCGGAGCTTGATAAATCTTCAACTGTTAAGGAATTCTTAATAGTTCAAAAAGAAGGAAAAAGGGAGATTACCCGCACCGTTGAGTTTTACAACCTTGATGCTATTATTGCTGTTGGTTATCGTGTAAATTCCATGCGAGCCACACAGTTTCGTATATGGGCAACACAGGTGTTGAAAGAATACATTATCAAGGGTTTTGTGCTTGATGATGAACGGCTCAAACAAGGCAAGAGGGTTTTTGGAAAAGATTATTTCAAAGAATTGCTTGAAAGAGTTCGTTCAATCAGAGCCAGCGAGAGACGAATTTACCTGCAAATTACAGATATTTTCGCCGAGTGCAGTATTGACTATGATCCGAAGTCTCAAATAACCAAAGATTTTTTTGCAGCAGTACAAAATAGATTTCATTTTGCAATTACAGGGCAAACCGCGGCAGAAATCATTAATGCCAAAGCAGATAGAAAAGAACCGTTCATGGGTCTTGCCACATGGAAAAATTCACCGAGAGGCAGAATTCTGCCATCGGATGTTGTTATCGCAAAAAATTATCTAACTGAAAATGAAATCAAAAGACTAGAACGCACAATATCCGGGTTTTTTGACTATATTGAGAATCTTATTGAAAACAGGCAGACTTTTACCATGGCGGATTTTGCAGAGAGTGTGAACCGGTTTTTGAGTTTTAACGAATACAAGATACTGGATGGGAAAGGAGCAATATCCAAGGAACATGCAGATAAAAAAGCTTTGGCTGAGTACGAAGCATATAATAAAATACAACCAATAGAGTCCGATTTTGAACGGGAAGTAAAGAAAGTTTTGGCGCTCAAGGAAAAATAATTATGGTTGATGAGGATATAGGGTGATGAAAAGGAAGACAGTAAGGTATGTTCCTTTGTGGATGTGGCTGAGCGTTAAATAAATGAAAATCTAAAAAATGACCGACCCCTACGACGAACTAAAAAACCTGAAAACCCGCAAAGAAAGATACGAATCAGCAACAATAGATTGCTACGGCCAGGAGGAACAGTTAACCGCTATCTGCATGTACGCTGAAGAATACCTCAAATTCCCGTTCAAGGCGAAAATAAAGGACTGCAGAGATGCACTATTTGAAATAACAGGGCTTGCGTCAAACTGCGATGTTAACATAAGAGTCCTGTGTTTTGCAGAAGCGAATGACATTAAAACAAAGGTGCCTCTTTCTGAAATAATTCCGGTTAATCCGTCGGAGAGGAATAAGATGATTATTGAGGATTATCAGGAATGGAATAATTATTTTTAAAACCAAAATGAAATCACCAAACAAACAAAAAACCGCAAAAACAAGAAAGAAACTAAAGCAAAGATATTATTTCCTCCTGAATCCATTCATTGATGCGGCTTTTACAAAATGCCCGAAATGTGAGACAAAGACGAAGATCAGGAAGTACTGGCTGCTGATCCACATTGAACCCTATCGGTTAATTTCACTGGACAAGACCTGCAGGTTTTGCCCTTACTGTGAGTTGATAATTGTGAAAAAGCATGAACTTGAGTCACTTCTCCATGACATCTGCAGGGAAAATTTCCCGGAAATTGCAGGAAATGAATACTTCGTTTATGGCACGCTGGACAGGAAGGATTGCAGGAAATTGCAGAAAGAGGAGTGGGATTTTAAAACTGCGTTGGAGTGGGCGTATGCATTTAAAAATGAGTGGAAATTCAAACCCGCACCAATGGAATGGCATCCTGCAGATAAAAATTTAAATAAGAACCTGAAAAAATGAAACCAACAATTGAAAAAATACGCAATTTATGCACAGAAAGTTCATTTGAACGCGCCCTGGATTACTTCAATGAACATAGAGTTGAAGATGTAGAGCAATTCGGTAACAAAGTCACTGCAACCGTCTCAGGAACTTACGAGTACATGGTTACAATAAGAACCGACAAAGAGGACTTTGATGCTGACTGCACCTGCCCTTATGACTGGGGCGGCTACTGTAAGCACATCATAGCAGTCCTGCTTCTGCTGTCTGAAAAAACCGATGAAGTTAAAGACAAAAAAGAAAAAATTGAAAAGAAAATCTACAGTATATTAGATAAAGTTACACTGGATGAGTTGAAAGAATTCTTGATCTATGAATTTGGAAACGATCCTGATTTAAGGAACAAATTCTCAATTTATTTCTCAGGGAGAGGTGAGGATGAAGGAAAGAGCATACATGACTATAAAAAAGAGATTGACTTTTTGTATAGAGAGCTTGGAGATAGGCATGGGTACATAGAATACGGCAGAGATGTTAATTTTTCCCACATACAGGATCTTGCGGAGCGTTACGTACAGGCAAATAATTTTCTTGATGCAGTAAAGGTCTATCAGGCACTATCTGAAGCAATCGCAGAAAATATGGATAATGTTGATGACTCCGATGGATACTATGGTATAGAATTTGACGATGCACTGGAGAATTTTGCAAAGTGCGTAAACCTGATGAATCTTGAACATGAAGACAAGAAAAAATATATCAAATATTTGTTTGACAGATATATTGAAAATGACCCTGATTACTTCCGGGACAATTATGAGTCGGCACTAAAACAAATCTGCACTGCACCCCAGGATTTAAGATACTGGAAAAAAATGCTTGAGCAGTATCTTCCCGATGACCTGCAGGATTCTGAAAAAGAACGGAGCGGATATTATAATGCAAAAGAGTTAATTTTAATACAATTTTATATTTTAGACAATCTTGATGAGGATAGAGCATTTTATGAACTGGGGGAGAAATATTATCGCAGGGATTATGAGATTTGCCTTTTGTATGCCAGACGATTGGAAAAAGACGGGAAAACTGATAGGGCGGTAAATGTTGCTGAAGAGGGAGTTTCCTTGTTTAAGGATCATTTAACCGGCGATCTCAAGAAATTTTTAAATAAATTCCATGAGAACACTTCTCCTGACAAATACAAGGAAAATTTAAAACAACTTTTCCTTCAGGGAAGTTTCTGGCAGAACAACTGGGAATATTATGAAAAATTAAAAGGTATTTGCTCTGAAAAAGAATGGGGTGACCTGTTCTCTGAAATCATAAGTTCTCTTTCAGATAGGAACAGGGTAATAGAAATTTACCTGCGCGAAAAAATGTTTGATAGTGCATTGAAAGATGTTCTTGAAGAAAAGAGTATCGGTGAATTGAGCAGGTATCATGAAGAACTTGCAAACAGGTTTTCAGAAGAGTATTTCAATGCATACAAGGAATTAATTGTTCCGTTTGCAGACAGCAAAACGGGAAGGCGCCATTATCAGAGTATCGTGCATTACCTGGAAAAAATGAAAAGCATAAAGGGCTTTGACAAAGAGTTCCAGGGCATTGTTGAAGAATTGAAGGAAAGATATTCCAATAGACATGCTTTTTTAGATGAAGTAATGAAATTTGAAATTCAAAACCCACAATGAAACTATCAATCAACAACATATCGTTTGGATATGAATCGAATGTACTGGATGGGATAACATTCAAGGTAGAGGGTGGGGAGTTTCTTGGGATAATCGGCCCCAACGGCTCAGGAAAAACCACGCTCCTGAAAATAATCAGCAAAATTTTAACACCTTCTGCCGGAACAATTTTTATCAATGAGAAAGAAATAAATTCCCTTGGCAATAAGGAAATTGCAAAAACCATCGGGGTTGTTTCGCAGGAATCTAAAGCATATCCCTTCACTGCGTTTGAGGTTGTTCTCATGGGGAGAACCCCGCATCTCGGGAGATTTCAGAAAGAGGGCGAAAATGACTTCAAAATCGTTGAAAATGCAATGCGACTAACAGAAACATGGAGATTTAAAGACAAATTGATTACAGAACTTTCGGGCGGCGAGAAGCAGAAAGTTATCATCGCAAGAGCTCTTGCCCAGGAGCCGGAAGTGATGCTTCTTGACGAGCCAACCACACATCTTGACATAAGTCATCAGATTGCAATTCTTGATATTGTCAAGGGATTGAGTGCACAGGGGATTACAATTATTTCCATCCTTCATGATCTGAATCTGGCTGCAAAATACTGCAATTCATTGCTGATGCTTAACAAAGGTAAAATCGTAAGTGCGGGAAAGCCAGAAGCCGTCTTGACAAAGGAGAATATAAAAGAAGTATTCGGGATAGAGACATCCATCAACCGCCATCCGCTAACTAATTCAATTTATATCATCCCGCACGATGCAAAAAGGGATGTTAAGGGAATTGATAAAATTGATAAAAAGATTCATGTAATTGGCGGTGGTGGAGCGGCATCAGGGGTTATGCATGCTCTTTTTGATCACGGCTATTACGTTACAGCAGGCGTTCTCAATGTGCTGGATACCGATTATGAAACAGCAAAGTCCATTGGAATTGAAATAGTAAGTGAGGCACCGTTTTCGCCGATAACCCCCGGAAGTTATGAGAAAAACATGGAATACATAAAAAATTCAGATCTTGTCATTATTGAAAATATACCCTTTGGTAAAGGAAATTTGAAAAATTTAAATGCTTGTTTAAAAGCAGAATGTCCTGTCATGATCATAGAGAGAGATCCAATCGAGGAGAGGGATTTTACCGTGGGGGAAGGAACAGAAATTTATAATAAATTAAAGGAAAATGCGGTTGTTGTGAAAAGCACAGAGGAATGTTTGAATTATATTTTAAATTTTAAATTATAATTATGAAAAATAAAACACCAGAACCGGGGGGAGACGAATACATGTTAGGTTATTTAGAGTTGTATCGCACCGCATTATACGGGCTGCATGTGTGCCAGGACGGGCTGGTGGGAAAGTTGCGCTCCTATAACTCGGCAGTGCGCGCAAAAGATGTTGAAAGGGTCAGAAAAATCGCAAGGGACATTGAGGTTTTGCACCAGAACCAGCACCAATTTTTTAAAGTTTTTGGCGTTCAGAGCCACTTTATACTGAATAATACAAGCCAGGATAACTGCTGCTGCATATTCTCCTGCATCACCGGGAAAAAAGAGATCGCAGATCCCGTGGAAGGTGTCCGGATCATTGAACCGGTGCTGGGCGAACATCTGGATATTTTTAAAGATATTAAGGTCGGAGACATCAATAGGTGGTTAAGGAACTTGAAAGAAAATCCAAGGATGTGCACGGAGTATATATTGCTTATAGAGGCGGCGTTGATGGTTGTACTGACAAAAAACTACGAGGAGGTTATCAAGAATTACGAAAACTTTTCCGAGAAATTGACGCAGGCATTTAACAAAGCCCGGGAGGTGTTCGGTAGGGCAGAGGGTATATGGCCGACGGAATACTCAGCCGAGATAAACCGCGACGATGCGGAGAAGAGAATGAATGACGCTGTCCGGAGATATATCAGAGAGAATATAGACCCATACACATACAAGGCTTATAGATGAAAATTAAAATAAAAATGACCACCCACGGCGATGACGCCCGCAAATACAAAAATGTAATGGATTTTGCATCCAATCTAAATCCTTATGGAGTTTCAAAAAAAACACTGCAGGCAGTAACAAATAATTTGAATAAAATTTCACAGTACCCCGATTCCGACTGCACGGAACTGCGAAAGGAACTTGCAGTGTATAATAATATAAATCCAGAAAACATAATCGCTGGAAACGGTTCTGCCGAAATCATAAGATTGTTCTGTGAAGTTTTCCTTAATAGGGGGGATGGAGTTTTAATCACGGTCCCGTCATTTTCTGAATATGGGGCAAACGCAAAATTATTCGGCGGAAAAATAGAATATGTGGGGTTAAACCCCTATGATAATTTCAAAATTGGTGTTGATGAAATTCTTAATAAAGTTAACAACAACACAAGAATCATTTTTTTATGCTCGCCAAATAATCCAACAGGCAAGTTAATTTCAAAGGAAGATGTGCAAAAAATTGTAAAAGAAAATCCGCAAACTCACATTTTTCTTGACGAAGCATTCATTGAATTCTCGAAACAAAATTCATTAGCAGAAGAGGTTGAAAAATACAAAAATCTATTCATTCTGCGTTCAATGACAAAGTTTTTTGGGTTAGCGGGACTTAGAGTTGGATATGGTATTGGGAATAAAAATTTAATTAAAAGATTGTCTGACTTAAAACTCGTATGGAATGTTAACAGCCTGGCACAGATTGCGGCAATTGAAAGTTTAAAGGATGAAGAGTATATAAGAGATTCAAAGGATTTGATGGGGGGAGAGAAACAAAATTTATTTAAAAAATTGTCTGTTATCCCCGGAATACGTATTTATCCTTCCGATGCAAACTTCTTTTTGATTAATATAAAAGACACGGGCTTAAGATCGCATGAGATGAAAATGAAACTTCTTGAGAGGGGCATCCTTATAAGGGACTGCTCGAATTTCAGGGGTTTGAATGAAAATTATGTCCGGATTTGTGTTAGGACAAGGGAAGATAATGAAAAACTCATAAATGCTATAAAGGAGATAATATGACCTCGAGACATATTCAAAAGGTACTGGAAAAAGGAAAATTAACCGGCCCGGATAAAGAATGCGAATACTATCCCTGCCACGATTTAGATGAAATGGACTGCACATTCTGTTTCTGCCCGTTTTATCCCTGCGGGGATACCTCAACAGGCGGGGAATTGATAAAAACAGAGGGTGGGAAAGAGGTGTGGGGGTGTAAAAACTGCACATGGATTCACAAGCCGGAGGTCGCACAAAAAGTCCTGGATGAAATCTTGAAAATTGAAGAAATTGATCGCAAAAAACTGCTTGAAATCCGACTAAAATGTTTGAAATAATCTATATATTAATTCTGGCGGTGGTAATTGATTTGGTCTTTGGAGAGCCGAAAAACAGGTTTCATCCCGTTGCATGGCTTGGAAAAGTAATTGAAATGTTATTTGAAAATGATTTTATCTTGAAAAACAAAAACAAACTATTTAAAAAAATTTACGGCGCGGCGTTTACATTGATATTAATGATCGCGTGTTCCTTTATTATTTTTGAATTTTTAAATTTGATTTTAGGTTACCCCCAGATTATATTTATACTGGTCTCCGCGGTTATCCTGAAATTTACATTTTCGATAAGGGGCATGGGGGAGCATGCAAATGCTGTATTAAAGGAATTGCAAAGCAGGGATATAGGGGGGGCAAGAGCATCTGTTTCAATGCTTGTAAGCAGGGATGCGGAAAAATTAAATGAAAAGCAGATCGTCTCGGCGACCATAGAATCAATTTCCGAGAATATGGTTGACGGGGTGATGTCCCCTGTTTTTTACTTTACGGTTGCATATCTCCTTGTAAATTCAATTCCAGCAGCAGTTTCTGTTGCGGTTGGTTTTCGTATTATAAGCACCCTCGACTCCATGATCGGATACAGGGACGAAAGATTTGCTGATCTTGGATGGTTTTCCGCTCGCCTGGACGATGCATTCAATTATATCCCCGCCCGGCTGAGCCCGGTCTTCTTTTTAAATTTGGATTCCATAAAGATTGCAGCAAGGGATCATCGGAAAACGCAAAGCCCGAACTCCGGGTTCCCGATGGCAGCCGCCGCCGGGTACCTGAGGGTTTCTCTGGAAAAACCCGGCTTTTACAGGATTGGTGATGAAAAAGAAAAATTAAAACCAGAACATATAAAAACGGCTTTGGGGATCATGGACAGGTCAATAATGATATTTATTTTATTTAATACATCTTTAATTTTGCTTTCTATTTAATACATTATTTGTAAATTGCAGGACAATGATCAGAGTAATATTGGTGAGGCACTGTGAAACAGAACTAAGTAATGAAAAAAGGTATTCTGGAAGCGTGGATGTCCCGTTAAATGACGCCGGAAGAAAACACGCCGAATCACTTGCAGAGCATCTTGAAAAGGCAGACATAAAGAAGATTTATTGCAGCGGCTTAAAGAGGGCTTACGAAACCGCTGATATAATCTCCCGCCCGCACCGCCTGGAGGTTGATGTGGTGCAGGGATTGAATGAAGCGGACTTTGGCGGTTGGGAGGGGCTGACCTTCGATGAAGTTCTATTGAAGGACAAAGAAAAAGCACAGGAATATCTACGTAACCCCTCCGGTTTCCGTTTCCCGGGCGGTGAGGGGCTGCTGCAGTTGAATGAGAGGGTTTTAAGAGCCATGGATTTGATCCTGAAAAAACATTTAAATCCCTCAAACGAAACGGTTTTGGTGGTGTCCCATGGGGGATCAAACAGGGTCATTCTCGGGAAAGCATTGAATTTAAGTTTAGAGGACCAGTTCAGGTTAAGGCAGGATAATGGGTGCATTAATGTAGTTGATTTTTTTGAAGAAACAACCGTGGTTTCTTTAATAAATTATACCCCGGGCGTTGCAATCTTAAATCCCGGGAAATGCGTTAAATCATGTGAAAAATGCGCAAAGGAAAAATGCTATTCATTTTAGGGGGCACAAGAAGCGGGAAAAGTAAATATGCCGAAAAATTAGCGAAAAGTTTCAACAAAGAAGTTGTTTATATCGCGACATTCCCGGCAGGTGATGATCCGGAGATGACGGAAAGAATTAAACGGCACAGGAGGATGCGGCCGAAATACTGGAGGACCATTGAACTTGGAAATATTGATAAAATCATCGGGGAGTTAAAGAAAATTAAAAACTCCGTTGTCGTTATCGAATGCCTCACCATTCTTGTTTCGAATTTACTGCTTGAATTAAATAAGCCGAAAAATGCGGAAAACATAATAATAAATAAAATGCGGGAACTAACCTCGTCTATGAAGGATTCGGATAATGTAATAATACTAGTATCCAATGAGGTCGGGCACGGCGTCGTTCCAGGGAATGAACTTGCACGAAGTTACAGGGATATTCTCGGAAAAGTAAACCAGCTGACGGCGGAAGGCTCCGACGAATTCTACGTGATGTTCGCGGGGGTACCCGTTGAAGTTAAAAAATTAGGAAAATCAGGAACATAAAATGAACTCAATGAAAAATTTTATCACAGCACTGCAGTTTCTAACAAACATAACCGTATCAAAGGACCTAAAGCCGGGTGAAAAAACACTTGCGGAATCAACCCCGTATTTCCCGGCAGTAGGGATCATAGTCGGCTGTTTTCTTGCAGGCATTTACATATTTTTTTCAAAAGTTTTCCCCGCCACCGTTATGAGCGCGGTCGTTATAGCGTCGCTGATATGGGTCACGAGAGGATTTCACCTGGACGGGTTTATGGACACCGTGGACGGATTATTCGGGGGGGCAAACAAGGATGAGGCACTGAAGATAATGAAGGACACAAGGATCGGGAGTTTTGGCGTTATTGCAGTTGTTTCTTTGCTTTTGCTTAAATTCACTCTTCTTCTTGAGTTGACCGGAAAAGAAATATTCCCGTTAATCCTGGTTCTGATGCCTGCCCTGGGAAGATGGTCAATGGTTTGCGCAATGCCTTTCTACCCCTATCAAAGAGAAAAAGGAACCGCATCTTTTACCAAATTTGTTGGAAAAAACGAGGCGCTGATCTCAAGCGCCATAATGCTTATTTTTGCAGTAGGTTTATTAAGAGTTGAGGGTTTAGTTCTCATACTCTACACATTTATCTTTATGCTGTTGATCTCAACATATATCTCATCAAAAATCGGGGGAATGACCGGGGATACTTATGGAGCCGTAAATGAGATCACAGAGGTGCTGGTGCTGGCGTTGTTTTTTATAATTCATTCGGGTCCGTGATCCTCCCCGTTATGGCGGATGCCGCGACAACCGCGGGGGAGGCTAAATAAACTTCCGAATCCTTGTGCCCCATCCTACCTACAAAATTTCTGTTGGTTGAAGAAACGCATTTCTCGCCTTCTGCCAGAACACCCATGTAGCCCCCCAGGCATGCCCCGCAGGTTGGGCCTGACACGTACGCCCCGGCATCGATAAAAATTTTTATCAAACCTTCCTCCATTGCCTGCTCGAAGATTCTTGTGGTTGCGGGCACAACAACCATCCTTGTATTCTCATTTACTTTTTTTCCTTTTAGAATTCCTGCCGCGATTCTTAAATCCTCGATTCTTCCGTTGGTGCATGAGCCGAGATACGCCTGATCGATGTCTACACTTAACTCTGAAGCGGG